>Ga0224501_10004198_pt1 | contig 11381 bp, 9 predicted proteins | sample SF_Oct11_sed_USG_4_FD_169105 | JGI IMG/M metagenome (GOLD analysis project Ga0224501, IMG submission 169105) | Sediment microbial communities from San Francisco Bay, California, United States - SF_Oct11_sed_USGS_8_1 | ecosystem: Environmental > Aquatic > Marine > Sediment | place: USA...
CCAGACTCGGAGTTCAGGCCCAGTACGCTATCCACTAAGCCAGCGCTTCACCCCATTAATGTGATTATTTCACCTCTGTTTATCCTCTGGGTTCCTGTAGGATGAGAGTTGTGCAGGACAAGGTCACACGGCGGGATGAGGAAATCAGGAAGGTACAAACAGGAAGTGACGCAGAAAGCGACCAGGAGAATTCCCGCCAGCTCAGCTCCAGCGTAGAGGTGACTGATGTATTCATTACCTCCTTTTACATATGTATCTTCCATCACACCTAAGCCACAGCCATGTACAGCACCAATCTCGAAGCAAGATGTAACACTGTGATGCAATCACAAAGAGGTCAAGGTTCACCCCCTGTTGCCTAGTGTTTTCATTATATCTTTATTATATCTTCCATCACATATGTGCAAAGACAATTTTTTCTTCCGTTAGGGCCATGGATCAGTTGAAGAGGTAGACAAGAAAGTTGAGAAAATGACTAAACAGCACAGAAAACTTTGCCGTGAGGTACGGCGTTGTGCAGGAACCTTGCGTACTCTACCATTCGGTATGGACAGGTACAGGAGGTACTACTGGTCACTTCCATCATTTAAAGGCACCCTCGTAGAATCTAAAGAGAGCTCTCTTTCTGAAGCGTTCGGTAGTCCGGACGATTATGCGGTGACGGATGCCCAACCTAAACCGGTTAAAGTTAAGTCTGATGAGAAATCAGTGGAAGGAGCTGCTGAAATGAATGGCAATGCGATGGACACTAATGAAAATGATGTGAAAGATGAAGTAAAATCTGATGTCAAAGCAGAAGAGGGCCGAACACCTGGGGGAATCAAGAAAGAATCGTCACAATTGGACAGCAGTCAGACGGCTGAACCACCGAATCTCAGCTCTACCCCTAGTCAGCCTCCGAGGGTAAATGGTGCTGTTGGTGGTCATAGTATTACTTCGTGGCTGAACTCAACAATTGATTCTATATTTGAAGCTAGCATCAAGAGTTCACCTTCATCAGACCTCAAGCCAACTACTACTACCTCATTGAACACTCACTCTCAACTAAGTGCTGATGGATCAATATGTGCAACCGAAGAGCCGTGCTGGTTTGATCTCAAGAAGCGAATAGCCTGCTCGAGTATTAGTACGTGCAATCCAGATACCGTGTCTAGCTCTTTAGCTTTCCCAAACAATGCAGCAATGACCTGCTATGAGGACCAACAGGCCTTGGACTCTTACAATAAGGTGGCTGCCAAATGCGCCCTTCTGGAGAAACCGGTTGAAATACCTACAGGTAATTTCTATTTCAATGATCATGATCAATAAATCTTTAAAACCCTGGCCAAGCCAGGGTCCCACTGTGGGTATTGGACTCTCACATAATTCCCAGCTTCCTATTGCTCCAAAACAGCCCTTAGACTTAAACAGTTCGCCACATGATGTGACCAAGTGCCCGCATGGAATAATCTAAAAGCTTGGAACAGAAAATGGTTCCTTTCTCTCAGTCTTCGTCATTTCCAGGACTAGAAAAATTTGACCCGAATCAGAATCTTGGTGATATCGATTCTTCTCTTTAATGTCATTTAACTCTCATGCAGATCTGCAGAGAGGCTGGTGGGTAATAACAGACTTTGGTGAGATGCGGACTCTAAATGGCACTCTACACCAGAGAGGCATCAGGGAACGAATACTCTCTCGCACACTGCAAAAGCATTCAGAGCAAGTAGAGGAAGCGTTCTCTGACTCTTGTATGAGCAAAGGTTGGTTATTTATTATTTAACTAAAGAATCTTTGCTATCAGCGAAGGTGCAACAACAGCCTGTTAGTAGAGATTTACCCTACATAACTAGGTTAAAGCCCTCACAATGCACATACCATATAGTAACCCTCTGACGATCATCATTCATGAACTATAGTCTGCCTCATTTCCATGAACTTGGCTGGAATGGTATCAACTTTACGGGCTACATCACGGTCAATGTTTGTGTAGAGTTGGCTTTCCCCTTTTGAAGGAAAGTAACTGTACATTTATCCAAGTATAAGCAAAGGTGTTTCTAGAAGGCTCTAAGTATGCATTCTGGATAACTTCGATTTCACCTGGGTAACTTGGCTATCTTGTTCACAGTGGGCTACAGAATTTAGAAACAAGTGAACACACATTTCGGTGTTTTCCCCCCTTTAATGTGACTCAAATGAGAATCTCATACACGAGACCCTTCGCTGGATGCATGATAATAGGAGGTCTCACTAATCCTCTTTAGATATTGGCCTAGAAGTCGACAGTCGAGATAAACAGATCTCTCAAAATCCCTTTTGCGCACCGATGGCTGACCGGAACTGGAATGTACAACAATGCAGAGATTGGGAGCTTCGAATTCTGGACCGCGTTGAGGATCTGGAAGAGAGGATATACCAGGGTAGCATGTATACTAAGGTAAGTCATTCTGACCCTTACCGAAATTCGTCACAGAGTAATAGGTCTATTCGCGTGATTTCTGTCAGTCTCAATCAAAAAGTCACGATCACGCAAACAACATGGTCGCAATAAACAAACTTAGGAAAAATTTTGATCACACCAGAGCTGTCTTCTCTCAACTTCAATTCATCGGTTAGAGCCGAATAATCGTTCGCGATTCGTTATCCCAACCTTCTTATCATGTCTCTTTGCGGTAACCTTGACATTTGCCTAAACTACAATGCTAACACCTACTTTCAATCGTGAAATCCTGCGACCGAAAGTGAAAGATGATCTTTTAAATGGCGCTTTTCGGTTGCATTCCTAACAGTTTAGCAGATTTCGTTACTGAAATCCATTTCAGTCGCAAAAAAGCCTCTCATGCGAATGCACCTATTGTCTTGCTATGATGCAGTGCATTCCGCCAATGATATGATGTGGCATCCATGTGCCTTGGGTAATGATGGCACGGCCTCTCGTAAAGTCATTGAGTCTGAGCAGGGTTGATAAAACGAGACTTGACCATGCCCATGGCCAACTCACTCTCTACCAGACTAAATTAGTATGAAGCATTGTGGCCCGAGACTGAGCAGGTAGTCCTGTAAAGTACAGTGAATCTTAGGTAGCATAACCCTCCGTGGCAACTTTACGCTTATGTAGTGCAAGTTGGAATATTCGAACAGAAGGCTCTACTTTAAAGCCCTTGAATATATAGATATGTGAATAAGATAGCCTTTATAACTTGGCCAATAAATAACCTCACTATAATTCTATGCTGAAATGCTTTCATCTCATCTGTCTAGTCGGTCTGTGGCAATCGCTCTTCAAATCTTTAATCAAATGTAACCGCTGTAAATGCTACTACTTTATAATACAGAACTGGGAAGAGGGTAAAAGGCATGACCCCAATGACCTTGACCTAGTGATAACGCCAATGGAGGAGGTTTCTGGTCAACAGAAGAGAATTATAGACCTGGTGAAAGAGAAACTGCTACAGCTGGAATCTGGGATCGAACGCCGCTATCTGAAACCACCATTCACAAAAAGGTATTGTTTTATTAATGCCAAGTAGAGTTCCCATGGAGATGTCTTCTCTACGAGCAACACGGGCGTGCACAGAAAGCCTCCTAATGATTCACCTGACATACTCTAAATCGAAGACTCAGTAGGCCAATGTCTGCACAGGTCAGGATATAAAAGAAGAAGACAACCAATTAGAATGCATAATTATGCGAAATTAAAAGTTCATACTCCCATTGTGAGTCCAGTATGGTCAAGACTTAAACCCAAAATCAGTTGGATCTTAGTCAGCCTAGTCCTTCAGGTCTCTCGCCAGAATAGCTCAGTTGGTTAGAATGTAAATTTGTGGTCGAGTTTAGGCCCCAACCAGTGGACAAGGGCCAAGATCCATCTCTCCATCCTTCAGAAGAGTAGCCGAGTTTTGGCAAGTGCCGTGGAAACAAATGGCTTAGGTTGACAGACCCCAACCTGGAGCGATAATACTGACCCACATGTGGCGCTCCGCACTAAGCTGTAACTGGTGAAAAACAAATATCTAACCATGCAGCTTCGGCATAAGAGAGCAAAAGAAGCTCTTCCATTCACAGAGATGTCGACAGTGGATCAGCTGAACTCTATAATGGTCATGGACTCGGCATTTCCCTAGGGTGCATCGTTAGGAGACTTTCTGCTTGCACCTGTGTGCCCCATAGAGAAGGTTACTCGATCCTTTTGAATGTTGGGATTCAAAACCTTCGAGGGTGTCGCGAAAGTTAAAGTTTTTGCCCCAACTGTTAATCAAACGCAGGTCTAAAGTCCAGTGCACAATCCAGTAGGCTATCACTTCACCCCCATCAGGAGAGTGTAACTTCTTTAGTAATGCATTCCGTCAGCGTGAATATTTGATTGTTGCAGTCATCATCTGCAGCTGTCAGACATAACATCTCAGGAAGAGAAGAAAAATGATGAGAGTGATGAGGAAGAGGTGGAGGATAAAAATAGAGGCCTCATACAATGGCAAAGGTATGTAGATATATAAAAATAAATTAAATGTATGTATAACATATTAAACAAATAAATACTTATATATGTTCAAAACTATAAACAAAAATTGTATATGTATAACATATATAACCACTTATTATTAAATATTTTATATACAGTGAAACTTGGATAACTCGAACTGCAGGGGACCACAAAAAAGTTTGAGTTATGAAAAGTTTGAGTTATGCGTTATGCTCTACCTTTGCATTAGCCATGTGACCAGCGTAGCGAGCCCATTTCGCTCTAGTGTGTTCTATTTTCTGGCTAAGCTTGCTAAAATTTGTGAGATTTTCTTCTCATGTAAAAAGAAAACCAACGAAGTTAAGCTTGTTACACAAGAATTTAAACACATCCAGTCACAGAGAAGGTAATTTGGTGGCACTAACCACAGTTTATCTGTTCGAGTTACGACTAAAAGTTCGAGATATGTCCAGCAAATTATCATTACCCAGGCAGGGACCATGAAACTGGGTTTGAGTTAAGCAAGTTTTCCAGTTTTCCGAGGTTAAGTTATCCGAGTTTCAATGTATGTTTAAAAAAACTTACGAAAATATAAATATTTATGCATATGTATGAAAGAGGCGAGCACAGGATAGATATATGCATATAGCCAGAGCTGGTGGTTGTGTCATGAGGACCTGCTGTACAAAAGAGAGTCATCATCATCTATTTGTAGGGCGGTGCGTATGGCAATGAATCTGTCTCAGCTTTATCTCTGTCTGCAACAACTGGAGAACTGTGTGGCCTGGGAGCGATCCGTGATGAGGGTTCTGTGTCAAATCTGTCGCTCAGATGATGATGAGGATCAACTGCTGTTATGTGACAGCTGTGACAAGGGCTACCACACTTATTGCTTCAAGGTAAACATCTTTTTCTTTTGATTGCTTTTCATGAGCGCTTAGCTGTCCTATTTAACGAATCTGAGGCTTGTTGGTGCGGTATCTGAGGAGGCACTCCACTCACAATGGTGGTCTATCATGACGTAGACACGGACTGAGGCTATCACGGTTGCGAGCCTAGTGCTTTCACCACTGAGCTCTCCCGCTATTTGTGGTTGTGCTCTTTTGCTGTTGACTCGGCACTGTTTATGTTTGATAACACCGTCATAACTCGCATTGCTAACTGTCGAATATGCCTTTTAGCCTCGCATGGTGAATATCCCAGAAGGCAATTGGTACTGCTGGGAATGCAAATCCAAGGCAACTAGTGTGTCCCATTGTGTGAGGTGTGGCAAGACCACAGGCAAGATTGCAGTCTGCCACAAGTGCCCTCAGGCTATTCATCTGGAGTGCATGAAACCGGCAATGCAAAGGTAAGGACTGAATAGGATTCTGGGGGAAGTGTATGTAGAGGCTTCAACATGAACTCAATGTCGATCAGGCCCGCTATTGTATACTCATGGATCGTAGTCTGTTGAGTTTTGGCCCTAGTGGACAGCGTGCTCACCTGATGATACTAAAGGGTACCCACTCATTACTGAGTATGGATGTTATCTCATAAGCCAGATAACAGCTGAGAACGTGGAGAGTTTGTAATGTAAGCTGGCTTGCCTGAGCCATTTGTTTGCATGACATCTACTGAGAATTTGTCTATTCTTAACGGAATTGGAATTTGACAACCATGGAGTGATTGTGGCCTTTTTCACAGGTTGGAACCTCCATTATTTTAACCGTGAAACCCATGCAGTTGGAACTAATCTGATTTCAACAAATTGGTTACCATTGAGTGTGGTAATAGCCATGCCTTTGTCTTATCACGGGGAGACATTAGACCTATTCACCCTGTGCTAGACGTCCGATATTTCCACTGATGGGGCGTCTGGGTATAATCAAAACTGGCGAACAGCACTCAGTCGAAACATCTCAGAATTCTAATAATCAGCTGACCAAATAGTACCCATTCACTGGTGAAAGTTTTAGTATCGGTGGTATCCATCTTCGAACTAACTAATGGTACTTGCCAACTGCCAGTTCTTATTGGCTGAAAAGTAGTTGCTGTCTCTGTTGGTTTTTGAGTTCCTGATTTTTTCTATACACCTCTTAGCATAGCAAGACCTAAGGAGGGATAAGCCTCTCATTGGGTGGGTGTTACTGGGTCAGTTAGAATAGTCTTACTCTGTAGAATGCCAAGAAAATACACATGCGGACACTGTAGCTCTCTACAAAATGGTGGAACACTTAATCGATCAAAACGAAAAGGCAAAACTGTCAATTATCAAGACGAAAAGGAGGACGGGTCTGAGGTTGAGAATTCCGCCTCTGGATCAGAAGATTCTGCCGAAACGGAGGAAGATAATGGCCTGAATGAGTGCAGGTTAGTGATGTGATGATATTCTTTTACTGAGACTGGAATTTAGGGGTGATTCGGATCCTCACTAAAGGGAGGATAACTCTATGCTTAAACTTCTCAGTTGAAATTTAGGTTAAAGGACAACCCCCTTCTAAAAATCTTCCAAAGTCATCGAATCCCAACTGATGAAGTATTCTGCCTGAGACCAGTTTCTCATGAGCGGTCATGGTCATAGTGGAATGGAATGTAATGAGGTGGCTTCCTATTGCCTCCCTCCCGATTTTCTCCAACCATTGTCTGTCCATGGTAGGAGGTAGGCCTTTCTCCTCGATGTTCACAAGGTTATGTGGTGCCATTGCGGGCAGATTGACCCATTTTCTGCCACGCTGGCTCAGGACGGGTTGGTAGAGTGTGATCAGTCTGGAAAAAAACCCCTTGAAATATCCTGCCACATCCACGGGAGTTGGACAAGGGCCACGGAGAGGACAGTGAGATACGTTCATTCTTCTACAGAGCCATCATGACTGATTACTAGTTATTAAATTGATACAAGTTCATCTCTTTTGCAGCAACATTCTTTCGGAGCTCGAAAAGCACAAAGATGCTGTACCGTTCATGCAGCCTGTCGATACAAAGGCATTCCCACAATACAAGAAATATATCAAACAACCGATGGACCTTGGCACCATAAGACAGAAACTCCAAGACAATGAGTGAGTGCTAGCATGTTAGGAGTCTCAGGAGTGGTTTTTTTAGCTTTTCCGTCAGAAACCCATCGAAACAGCTCCCTGTTGATGTGTTAGATAACACAATCGCATGAGGTGGAGACAACTTACCTGGGTTTAAGACAGGTACTTTTAAGGCGGCTGCTAGTTAGACTTCATACCGCAAAGCTTCACACGGGGTCAGCAAGGACCCCGGTAAAGAGGTGTTTGCCCTGAACGTGGTTAATTTATTGCTATGCCAACCTTGCCAGGCTCGTTGCTTCACTAGAAACTGTACCGTTAGAGATGCTGCGGAGTTGCGTTTCCGTACCCGTAAACGAATGGAAAACAGCCCCAAATTGACATCATGGGGTGGGGCAAATGCAGACTAGTTACCGTACGTTCGTACGAAATTTCTTCGAAATACAGCATGCGATACGGAAACATGCAATGAAAGAGGTCTGTCTCATTTTTTGGCAATTACCAATGTTATGAACTATGTCCGCCATATTTATTCGTATATTTGCCCCCAGAAACACTAGTAATATCGATGCAAAATGACCACTGTTGTCACCGAGTTAGCAACTGGCTCGCTGAGCGAGTCATTGTGAGTATGTAAAATCGCTAAAATGCCAGTTCAGTAGCAGGGTAATCAACTCCGCATCGTCTCTATTGTCTCCCGAAATGGACAGATGCTATTATATTGTCTAAACGGTCAATGAGCCAAGATGTCACTTGTTTGTCAACCTGTACCAGTTGACCACTGATGAAGTATATTTTTGCCTTATTCATTTTAGATATAAGAATCGTTCCGAGTTCTATGATGATGTGATTCTCGTCTTTGATAATTGCCTCATGTTCAATGAAGATGATTCCTCTGTTGGCAAATCTGGTAAAACAATTCGAAGACAGTTTCTCAAACGATGGAAGCAGATTCAGTGAATCATAGGCCAAGAAGTCTATACATGCATGTAAATTAGATGTATGCAATCAATTTTGAATACTGTTTTCTACGTAAATATTGCGCATTATGTGTCAATCACCAATGTACATTCTGTACATTACATATGTCCACTGTGTATATCGCGCCGCTGGGCATTTTCTGGTAATGGGCCAAGCTTCTATGCACTTTGTAGATATTTTACCAAATATTTTGTAAATATGATATTTCAATGTTGAAACGTTTTGATTTATAATGGCGACCCATGAGAAGGTGTCGAATTTGTGCTAAGAAATAACAAAGAAGTTACAAGTTACAATGCAGTTTGTCACTGACGTGTTTACTTGGGAGTCATCCTCTCACTAAATGTACCTTAGATTGGAATAAGGAGTTCTCTCACCGTGTCTTTGAATAACGTCCAACGCAAGACCTCTACTCAATGGGTTGCTACTGGAGCCCATCAGATAAGTGACGAAGCTTGAGTAAATTCAACAACTTATATTGATTGCCTTGCTTACAGTGAAGAGTAAAGAAAATTTATTCTGTAGAGAATAATACTCTAATGCCCCGAACCAAGGCCTGTCTTTGTAAAAAAAAATAAGACAATAGACTACAGATAACTCCGTTGAATGATCCAAGGAGTGTATATGAATATGCCTTACTATATTTGCATTGCAATATGTACAGTTTGTCACCGGCAGAAATAAATTATAGCAGAGCTTTTAGTCTATTCACCTCAGCCTGCCATTTAGGGGTTTTGGAGATAGCGCTATGACGTTTAATGTGTTTGGCAAGGTGATCGGACCTCATAAACTTGCGATCACATACGGGACAAGTAAAACGCTTTTCGCCGGTGTGAGTACGTCGATGACGAGACAGCTCATCCGAACGGGTGAATCTCTTATCGCACGACTCCCAAGAACACGCAAACGGCTTCTCACCTTCAAACAAACAACCAAATCAGGGTCTGTACCAGCAACAAGGTAGTGCTCCCATCCAGATTGTTCTAATGGACCTACTCAATGCACAGGAGGGGACCTATTTCATTTAGCATTCCAGAATCACGAGTTGCGCAGCTTTGGAACCATACAAGACTCACTTTGAGCCTAATTTGCAAATCGCGTGTCAAAACAAGCGCGAAGACTTACCGGTGTGTGATCTGACGTGAGCTTTTAGATGGGAGCTCTTGAAGTAAGTCTTATTGCAGTCGGCGTGAGGACAGATGAATGAGCGCTTGCGATCGACTGACCCATAGCACAGATTATTGAGAGACGGCGGAGCAGGGGCGATCTTCACCTGAGATTTGCTCAACGTAGATGAGATAGCGTTGAGAGTTGACTGGATCACACCGTGACTGGCATCATTTTGAAGAACGATAACTATCGGTTGCTGAGGTAAAAGTGTGATAGGCTCGGTAGCGCTAATAACTGGCTGGAAGGTTCTCTCCGTGGGAGACGCGGCACAACTCTCCATAGGAGAAACTTTGGGACTAGGAATGCAGTCATCCGACAGCGGAATATCCATGTGAATCTCTCCGTCCACTGTTACAGTTTGCTCGGGAACGATACACGGATTACGACAGATTACACTCGGTCGGCTGTTTGGATAGCTTGAGATCAGGGCCTGACTAGACTGGGCAGACATCACAGAAGTAGCACCTAGCATCTGGAATGAGAAGGGTGTTATGTTAGAACTGATAATACATGTATAATGCAAACAGTGGGAGCATGTGAGGAAACAGATTAGAAGTAAAGAAATACTCCAGGTGACTGTATACAGTTGAGAAAACTAAGAGCCTCTGGCTATTAAGATGTAACAGCGATGCCGAAACAGCAAATAGGATAGTGGGATAGCTGGACTCAAAATCAAGAAAAGCCAATTCGTAAGTGAGGGCAAGGCGAGCTTCGTTGTGACTGTGAGCTGTAGAGTTCCCCTCCTCAGGATAATTCTGGCATGAGCATAGAGACAAAGATAAGTCTATGAGCTCCTCAAGTAGTTCAAACAAAAACAAGTTAAGAGTTGATACTGACTCGCTCGTATGGCTCCGTGTTAAGCCATATTTCTATAACTAAACAAGCATCTAACCCGGTGGTAGCTTCACCATGGTGTAGATATCATGCAAGCAAAAAAAGCACATAGTAACTCTTACCATCTCATCAGAGGGGACGATGGTGGGCGACTCCTGGTGGTACAGAGGTAGCGCAGTGCTCACAGGCAAAATGGGGTGTCTCTTACACAACAATCTCTTCTTCATAAACCCTCCACTGCAATATTGATCGACGCACTGTCCACCCTCCATGCTATCTTCAGTTTCTTCGCCGGAATAAACTCCACTGCTTTCCGATGAGGCGGGTGACAGTGGTTCTGGGCGACTAAACGACAGCAAAGCTCTCGCGGCTTCGCATTCCTTCTGTGCTGAACCCTGGGTGTGCAAAACATCGGTTACTGACTGTTAGGTAATACGGTTCATCTACCCAGTGAACACAATACGAGCATCCTTGAACAAGAGTACACGTGCGAATGCCATGCTTGCATTCCGCGACAGTATTTGACCTTGAATTCCAGCATTCATAGAAATCAATTGACAAGGAAACTGCGACCATGCATATTGCTCGTGACTGTTTAGTCGCCTCTGATTGGCTGTATTCAGATTGTTTACTACTAAGCTCCAGCGTGAGCTCATGAATCAAAAGGGATTCCAACGTAGCGTAGCAAATTCTAGGAAATAAAAACGGGGATGGAGTGTTGAATTGAGTCAGCTGCTGGGATCAAAATTATAGTGTTCTAACTTCTATAGTCAGTGTTATAGCCGTCAGTGTAAACTATAAGCAGTGGCTTTAAGTTTGTCACTCAGTCATTGTCACTCACTCACTGCCATTAGGCTTTAGCGATTTGATTAGTCAGTGATACTGATAGTGAATGAGTGACTGCTTGAGTGACTCACTAAGGACTACTATTACTATTAGAA
>Ga0224501_10004199_pt1 | contig 11377 bp, 11 predicted proteins | sample SF_Oct11_sed_USG_4_FD_169105 | JGI IMG/M metagenome (GOLD analysis project Ga0224501, IMG submission 169105) | Sediment microbial communities from San Francisco Bay, California, United States - SF_Oct11_sed_USGS_8_1 | ecosystem: Environmental > Aquatic > Marine > Sediment | place: USA...
TCAAGTCAGGACAAAAGAAACACAGATTTCTAAACTTGATATGAAAGATGATAAATGGCTTATATATGACTATAACAAGAAAATAGAAAAGCTAAACGCTCAAAAGATAGCACTACTCGGCAAACTACCAAGACAAACAGCTATAAAGCTGGATGAAAAAGAGAAACAAGCAACACTACATGAGGCATTAAACCGAGCCTTTGGAGTAAAAGCGGATAAACTAACATTATATGTTAATTTGGCCTTCACTGTGTTTATTGACCTGGCTTTGCTTTTTCTAATCTACATATTATCGGGACTTTGGAACACGCCACAGGCAAAAAGTGAGCCTCATAACGGGACGACAAGCGATTTGAAAGGGGAAAGTAGGGCAATGATACCAGGTAAAAGTGAGCCGAGCCAGTTAAGATCAAATGTGGTCAATCTCCATAAGAATATTAACCACTCAAAAGTGACAGTTAAGGATGATGAGTTAATAGAAAAACTTCAAAAAGCTATTAATGATTCCCCGCTCACTCAAGAAAAGTTTGCTGAATTGTTGGGAATATCCACAGTGGGGTTATGGAAGATACTCACAGGCAGGACTAAGACCATAAGCCAGCCTGTGAAAGAGCGGATTACGGCTGCGATATAGTCCAAATAGCAAACAGGTATTAATTTTCTATGGATTGAAATTAGTGATTACAATTGCCTTTATGTACTGTTTTAGGAGCAGCAGGCCAGTGTTTGAAACATTTTCCTATAGCTGAGAATGTACTGCTTGCTTGTACAACTTTACATTTTCTTGGATAAACGTTTTTATGACAACAATAGTTTTTTCTTCCTACTTTTACCAACAAAGGTTGTTCCAATTCTTTAACGATCTTACTACCCAAGACAACAGAGCCATCACTTTTTAAAAGTGCTTCACCGCTGTTAACGTCAAGAATATTTCCTAATTCTTTAGCGACCTCACTACCCAAGACAACAGAGCCATCACTCTTTAAAAGAGCATCATCACTTGCTATTTTTTTTGACTCTTGGCATCCTATTGTTAGAATAACTGATACAAATAGTAAAATGAATAATTTGTTCATTGAATTCCTCTCTATTTATATTGATTATGAAATATACTTACATTCATTATAAATCTGGTGACGGAATCGCCTACAAGCCATGTAGAACTTAGACTACAGAATTGGCTTTAGTGAGCTATTATTTAACAATCTACAGTAAATAACTGACTCATTTTTTTTTGCATTTTTTAGATTTTTTTTTGTGTGGTAGGACTCAAGATAAAAAGGGATGTCTAATAGCCCACAGTCTTTATTTGCTCATCGGTAAGTAATAGCATAAACTTATATATGCTGGCTCTATTCCTTTCAAGCCTTAGAACCTGTCTGATAGCCTTTTCCTGATCCCCTGACACTTTATTATATTTCTGTAACTTCCTATATGCAAAGCCTGGCCAGCGTTTTACCCAGTCAGCCGGGACAGTCTGGACACAGAAAGTTAATATTTGCGCCCTGGTATATCCTTTGAGGTCAAGGGGATGATCCAGCTTATCCCGCACATATTGTGCCGTCATTTCATCCACCAGGGACTTATCAAGCGGTTTATATGATGATCCGCTGGAACATGCCGAGACCAGGGATAATATCAGTGTGATGGATAGTATGATCCTCATGTTACAAATCCCTTTCAAGTAGCTTTTTAATCTCATCTTTGGTCTTTCTGTTTGTCACTTTGCCATATATTTCTGTGGTAGTTATAGAGCTATGGCCAAGCATAGATTTAAGGACTTCCATAGTCCCGCCCGCCTCAAGATATTTTGTGGCGAAAGTATGCCGTAAACTGTGAGCTGAAAACTTTATCCCTGTGGCCTGGCTGATTCTTCTAAGCCTGTTTCTTATCCGCTCAGACTTGAATATAAACCCGCCCCCCTGGACTACTTCCTTTAGCTCATCGAAAAACTTTTTGTGGATGTATGGGTTTAAATAGGTCTGCCTATACTCTGAGCCTTTAGATTCCATCACTTTTATTTCTATCGTGCCGTTGACGAGGATATTTTGGCCTCTCAAGCTATCCAGTTCCGACACCCTGAGACCGAAACCGAGTAAAAATAATATGGCTTTCCTGGTCTCATCCTGGTGGCTTTTGTTCTTAATCACTCCCTCAATGGATCCCAAAATAGACTCTATTTCATTGTCTGTTAATACTTTTTCATCCATGTCTTTAATATCAAGATTCTTTTTTTTAGGTATCAATATTTTAAATGGATTAGGTAAATCCTCACTGATTACCTTTTTAACTTGTAGAAATTGAAAAAATGATGATCCGGCAGACAGCGTTTGCCTTAATGTATTATCTGAATAGCCTTTATCCTGTTTCATGTAGGCTATAATCTGCCTCACTATACCTTTAGTGAGTTTTTCCAGCGTGATTTTTTCTTTTTCGGCAATCTCTAAAAATGGCCTCATCCTATTTTCATAAGACTTAATGGTTTTATTAACTACCTGTTTGTCAAATAAACCACGCTCAGACTTGAGATATTCAAGCCAGGATTTTGATAAATCATTCAGATTTTCAGTTTTTTTACTTTTTGCCATAATCGCATCCCTCATATTTGATCGTCATTATATAATATAATCATTTTTCTCCGATAATTCAACATTATCGGTTATTTTTTATGATGCCCTTCTTGCCTGGTGATCCCTGCCAATGGATCCAATGAGATTTACATCATGAACTCCGCAGCGCTTTTCGCCCGACGGCAGCAAGATTGCCTTTCATGGCGTCCGTGATGGATCCAAAAAAGCCATAACAAAACATCGGGTTTATTATTTGTTATTATAATAGTTAGTGATTAATCAGGAGATTAACAAAAAGTTTTTTATAAATCTACTTGACGCTTGACCACTAATGTTACATATTTGATGTATGTCGTATAAGAATGGAAGGTTTAAAGATATATGTTTTATAATCCTGAAAGATTTATAAGAGAGTTTCAAACTGATTTGGGACAAAAATTATGGTTATTTCTAAATACAGAAGAGATTGTTATCAGATTGAAAACTGCCAGCGATCTTAAACGGCCTGCCGCTGAAAGTATTGAAACATCATTAATAGACAAGTTTAAAGATCACGCTCAATACAACGACCTGTCAAACAATCGCTATAAACAGATGATAGGGAATATGATTAGACAAGTTTTAGAGGCTAAAGGATATAAACACGACAAATATGGAGTGAAAATCCGTAATGGCAAACTTTTTTCAACAGCTTCAAGATATAAGGAAAAGTAAATGACTACATTAGATGCAATAGAATATCTCTTCAGAGCTTGCTTGGATGTAAATATTGGGGCAGATATAAAGCAAATTATTCACTCACTGAGTCCTGAAGATTTTGAAGTTGATTCTCTGAGTCCTGAAGAAAACAGACAAAACAAGCTTCTTTTTAGCGCCATAAAATCTACCTGGGATAAACTCGGTGAAGTGGATCCCTACATTATATCACAACGCTTTGATTACCTCAAAGGTCATTATGCTTTCTCTCTCCCTGAAGACTCTTATATTGCTCCGACAAGCGTGCGAAACGTTATAAATGACTCTATAAAAAAGCTTAAGAGTAATTCTTTTAACAGGAAAAAGAAAAAAATCTTTGGCGAAATAGAAGAAATAGAAGACCCTCAAGAAATTATTGACAGAATCGAAAATAACTTGCAAAACTTAAAAGGTGAATTAGTTTATACAATTATTGAGCCTGCATTTAGCAAGCCAGAAATACACCTTCAAGAAGACAAGCAAGGCATAATTACCGGCTATAATGGTATTGACAGTAAACATGGGCTTTATGGCCTGAAAGGTTTTACTATCATCGGTGGGACTCCAAAGTCCTGGAAATCTACAGTTACTTTTAATATTGCCTGGAATATCTCAACCGGAATTCCCTGCTATCAGGACGAAAAACCATGTGACACAGAGCCTATCCCTGTTTTATATATAGATTTTGAGAATGGGCTTTCCAGACTGCTTAGGCGAAAACTATCCGAACTTCTTGAAATAGATTATTTTATGGCTCTTGAGAAGTACATCCCAACTGACAAACGGGGAGACTATCAGGATTTTTTAGAGGATGTTAAAGGCAATACCCATTTTTACAGCCAGGAGTTTAAAAATCTTGTTGTCAGCCGGGATAAGCTTGAACTATCAAATGTGAAAAGGTTTCTAAATACCCTGAGAAAAAAACATAACAGCGAGCGGGTATTACTTGTGATTGACTCTCTTCAAAAACTGCCACTACCTTCACTTTCAGATAGAAGAGCCAGCATAGACCTATGGCTAAGAGAGCTTGAAACACTAAAAAAGACCGAGGCCATCGACATTATCGCTGTCAGTGAGTTATCGAGATCGGGATATAATCAAGACAATAAGAACCCTAACGACATAACAAGCAATCACTTCAAAGAGTCAGGAGATATTGAGTACACAGCCGAGAATCTTTTAGCCCTACATAGGGTTAAAGAGAAAGTCGGCAAAGACTGGAAGGATGTAAAGCCCGATGGATACAAAGCAGTTTTAGGTTTAAAGTCCATAATGAACAGAGACAATGACCCTATATCGCCATACTTAAGTTTTTTTGAGGTTGGCCAACACTTTAACCTTGAGGAAGTCAGTTATAATACTGATAAAATCAAATATGAAGAATATAAAAATATCGCTTATGGTAAAGAACCAACCAACAATCCTGCCAACACACCAAGGGAGAATGGGAATGGGAGAAAAACATCAGACGAATTTGAGGAGTTCTTAAATGAAAAACAATAAAAAAAACATGGTGTTATCTGATATAGATGATTATAAAGATGTTACTGACAAATATTTCAAGGCGTTCAAAAAGATATTAGAAACAGGTAATAATAATGAGCCATTTCCAATAGCAATCAAAACACTACCTACCACCTATACTTTATTAGCTGGAGATAAAGAATTCCCCTTGATAGATGCTAAAATACCTAATGAAGACATTACTAACATTATCGATGAAAAAGCATCTATATATTTAAATAAAATAACCTCTGACACTCATTTGTCTATATATACAGAAAAAAGTCATAGAGAAAAAACATTACTTACTTTCACCTGGGACGAGTTTTTACATATAAAGCCGAAATTAATAGCTATTTTCAACAATATGAAAATGTTAGTAGAGGGACGAGAAATAAGGGACAAAGAAAAAAAGAAAGCCAAATACATCGATGTTCTTAAAAAAAGCATTACCTTAGATGATTATACAATCCTGCTCTATCTTCATAAAATAGAAGGGATTCTAATTAATATGCACATAGCGGAAAAACATGAACACCATAATCCTGTTTCGATATCATTTAGAAGTGCCTGTTTCGATATACTAAGAGAGAGAGACTTTTGGAGTCTATACAAGAAAGTGCTTAAAAATTTAGAAGTTGAACTTGATGAGAATTTCGATGATAAGGTTCGTGATTATCTGACAACACGTAAATATGCAAAAATACCCACCCAATTTTCTAATAACGTTAAGTTTAACAAATACTCAAGAAATAGCAGTCAGATAGAACTTTTTGATGATAACAAAGATGAGTCAATAGAAATAATTAATGAAAAATTATATAATAATATACAGTTTATCGATCTTACAAGCGAAGAATGGGAAGTCATGTTTGAGCTTTTCAAGTTATCTAATGAACAGAAATTAGGAATAAAGCAGAATTATATATCCTTTAAATCTGTCCGAGACTTATTCCCAGAAAAAAGTGGGAGACAATGGGATGTTTTCAAAGAATTGGCGGAAAAACCACAACAGTTAGTTTCTTTTTACAAAAATGATGGTGAGGATTGGCACTTAACCGGAAAAACTTTAATGTTTGAGTTGTGGTACAACATTAAAGGCAAAGAAACAAAAAAAATAAATGATAATATAATTCCTGATTCTTATGTTATTAAGTTTCATTCTGTTATTTTAAGAGGATTTAAAGGCGGAGGATGTAGATATTTACCTTATTCATTGAAAGATGACTTGAAAACCGCACTACCAAAAATAGGAATGAAAAGATTACAACCTCTCCACTATAAATTTGCTCTATGGTTATTTACACACGAATATAAAGGAACGCCCATTAAGCGAAGTTTTGATAAATTAACTTCTGAATTACACTTGAAAAATAAAAAAAATAAATTATCAAAAAAACAAATTCAGGATAAATTAATTGGCTGTGCTGAATTGCTTAAAGAATCGGAATATATAAAAACATATGAGATAGGTCAAACCTGCATATTTCATTTAAACACAAATAAAATATACCACTTAGACAAGTAGTGTCCGGTTATTCACGAAAAACTGTCCGGTTATTCACGAAAAACTGTCCGGTTATTCACGAAAAACTGTCCGGTTATTCACGAAATGACAGGGTTTATTTCCTTATCGTTTATATAGTTATAAAACCTATTTAATATTACTTAATAAGAAGTAATATTAATTAAAGGGTATGGGAAAAGTGAGCGTTTCCGCTTATCGCTACACACTCCCTTTTCCCCTACAACCCCTTTTAATCCAAAAGATTTCAACGTCACAACCCCTGAATGCGTCTTCCACAAAAACCCAGAGAGATTTGAGTCTCTAAATAAAGGTATGCAAAAAAATGCTGTCCATTAAAGGGGAAACGGATTATGATATTTCAGTCAATTAAAGGTTTTTTATCCCACTATATATAAGGGGAACGGATTTTTTCCGTTTCTACTCCAAAATCCTTATCTCTGGGAGAGAATCTTAAAGAAAAGAGCTAACTATTCCCGCCCGCTAAAAAATATATTATTAATATTTCTGCAAATATAACTTGACAAGACAAAATAATTGTATTATACTATCTATTATATAACTGATGAAACAGGAGTATAAAATGATAACAAAACAACACACAAGGCAAAAACAAGCTATGACTGACTGGAAGGGAGAACTAAGAGTCAGGAACCGACAAAAACAGGGCATGGAACACATATCTATCTGTATGGCGGATTATATAAGCGATTTGGCAAGGAGGCTAAATAATGAAACATACTGATGTTACTTATTCTAAAAAGTGTCAGCGTTGCCGGCACAGGCTTATCTGTGGCCAAAGATACAATGTTAAAGTGTTAAGTTGTAATAGCTTTGAGGATGTGAGGGGATAAGTCAATAAATATCAAATAATAAATACATGAGAGGTAACAAAATGGAACAAGATAAAACAAATTTAGAGCCTATACAGGAGCGGTTTATTGCGTTATACCTGCAATATAGAACGATAACCCAGGCTTGTGATGAGTGTGGTGTATCCAGGGGACAATATTATCGATGGAAAAAGCTACCTTATTTTATTGCTGAGCTGGAATATAGAAAGAAACAGCTATTTGAAGAACACCTTGAGGAAATAAGATTTATGCAGGGAGCCTTTAATAAGGCTATGTATGAGGGACTTAAGAATGGTGATGTGGCATGGGGCAAGATATATGCCGAAATAATGTATAGATATATAGAAAGGGATGAGGCATTGGCGGCGCTGGACAGACTCAATGAACTTGTGGCGAAAATAGAGAATTGACCTGTATTTATACCATATCCCATAAGTCGCGCGGCGTAAAGGCTTAAATAATAGGCAATACAGGAAAACTTGAGGAAATCTGAGAGAGAAAAAGCTATGTCATTTTAATATAATGAGATAGTATATTATGGATGGTCCCAGGGTATCGGGGATCCAAAGGCAGGAGATCCCAGGTAAAAAGTGAAGTCCTGATATTCCAATGTGATTAAATCACCCACCGAATAATTCACCACATTATCCGCCAAAAAGTGAAAAAAAAACTAATTTGTAGACAATGTCTACAAACCTTTTTTACCAATCGGTATTATATTAAATCAATCAGAAAAAAAAGTTTGTGACAAATGAAAAGTTATTCTTGTATAAAGATAAAGGGGGAATGAAATGGAAATATTGATAGCTATATTGGTAGTACTTTTATTATTAATAGCATTTTTATATATACAGCAACTAATAAAATACAAAAAATACTATGCAAGATACAAAGATATAATAGATGTTGATAATGCAATTTCTCTGAAAAAGAAAGAATTAGTGAAACTTAAAAAGCAATCAGAAAAGCTGGAAACAGAATATCAAAGTAAGAACAAGGATTTAAGTAAAGAATATCAAGAAAAAAGAACTATTTACATGAAATTACTTAAGGAAATAAGTACTTTAGAGGAAGATTTAGAATTTACAACTTATGGAGTGTACAAACCACATTTTGATTTTGATACTTCAGATAAATATAAAGAAAAACTTGTTGATATAAGAAAAACTCAGAAAGAAATGATAAAAGATAAAATAGCTATTATCTGTCATACAGAATGGCAAGTAGAAGGGAGTAAAGCAAAAGGGAAAAAGATGGTAAATGAAGCTATGAAGTTAATGTTAAGAGCTTTTAATAATGAATGTGATGCCGCAGTATTAAAAGTGAAATGGAATAATATAAATAAAATGGAAGAAAGAGTTGAAAAAGCATTTGACGCAATAAATAAGCTGGGTGCAACCAATCATATAAATGTAACTGATAAATATTTAGAATTAAAATTAGATGAGCTTCATCTTGCCCATGAGTATCAAGAAAAAATATATGAGGAAAAGGAAGAGCAAAAAAGAATTAGAGAAGAAATGAGAGAGGAAGAGAAAATACAAAAAGAAATAGAAGAGGCACAAAAAGAAGCAGAATTAGAAGAAAAAAGATATTTAAAAGCTTTAGATAAGGCAAGAAAAGAAATGGAAACAGCAAAAGGAGAAGAGCTTGATAATCTAAAAAAACAACTAGCAGAATTTGAAATAAAACTACAAGAAGCTCAGGAAATTAAAGAACGAGCTAAATCAAGAGCACAAGAAACAAAATCAGGTCATGTGTATATAATATCAAATATAGGATCATTTGGCAATGATGTGTATAAAATAGGAATGACAAGGAGATTAGAACCAATCGAACGAGTAAACGAGCTTAGTGGAGCTTCAGTTCCGTTTCAATATGATGTTCACGCAATGATTTTCTCAGAAAATGCACCAGAGATGGAAAATACCTTACACAAGGAGTTAGAAGAAAAACGGGTAAATATGATAAATAGACGGAAGGAGTTCTTTAGAGTGTCTTTAGATGATATAGCAAGTGTAGTAAAAAAGTATAATGGTCAAGTTGAAATAACAAAAATGGCTGAAGCTAAAGAGTATAGAGAAACATTATCAATTATAGAAAGCTCTAAAGAAACAATGGAACAAGCAATTGAGAAAACATTTCCATCAAATCTTTAAATAACGGCGGAGACTATATGAAACATTCAATTATTTTGATAATTGGCGTGCTGATATTATATACCTGTGGATATCAACCAGGGCAAAGGGCAGAAAAGCCTGGTCAATCTGATGAGAGTAACAGCAAGAAATCTAAAAGAACTCACGGAAAACAGTATGGGCATGGTCGTGGCGGTTTTATCGGGTTTTATGATGAAAACGAAAAAATTAAAAAGATCGACTGGAATAAAAAATATATGGAATATCTCAAAAAACTGCCGGTTTTAAAAATAAATAAAAAGATATATAATGGCCGTTTAGGGATTTTTACAAAGGAAGAAATTGCAGTTATTTCAGGTGATACAATAAGGGTAAAATATAACGAAGAAAGAGAAATAGTGTATAATGGAAAAAGCTCTAAACTGTATAACAGTAGGAAAATTAAAAAAGGTTTGCTCTTGAAAGTCAGTTTAAAATACGCAAAATCACCTTCACCAGGACAAACAAATTACAGAGAAGCTAAAGAGTTTACAAAACGAAGGCTACAAAATGCTATTATACTTGTTTATGGATGTGACGGATCGATAAAAAAAGGTGTAAAATGTCTTGTGAAAGTTAAATATAGCATATTATACCCAGTTTATTCACTGCATTCAGCCTTATTATTAAATGGTATGGCTAATGATACAAAATATGCTAAAAAAATCCATCCGGATGAAATAAGCATAAAACTAAATATATCAAAAGAATGGAGTGATTTTTATAAAAAGGTTATGACCGAAGTATATGGAGAAGACAAGCCAGGCGTTCAAAAATACAGAAATCAGATTGAGTTTCCAGAGATTGAGTTTCCAGAGATCAAGCCCAAAGATGACTCAGAAAATATAGAGGATGAGGAGTAGCTATCACCCACCGAACAACCTTGCGAAAAATCCTTTTTTCCTGAGTCGGGCGATTTCCTCTTTCAGATATTCGATTTGCTCATCCTTTATTGATAAGGCTTTGTCCTGACTCTCTTTAAGGTGTTCTAAATATTGGTTCATAGCTTGCTTATTGGTCTCAATTTCTTTTGTGAAAAACTCTTTCACGGTCTCAATATCTTTGTGTAGTTCCTCATCCTTTACGACTAATGTTTTGTCCTTATAATCCGCCATGACATCACCAGGGACTTCTATTCTTATCAGGGTGTCACCGTGTTCATTTTTTCGGGTTTTATATACGCCCTCTCTCATCTTTCTATAAATAATCTGTTCAGATATGCCGGCCACATTAGACCATTGTTTGATAGTGAACTCCAGGACTTCCAATTTTTCCTCCCTTGTCCTGATCTAATACTTTAAATATGGTAATCAAAGTTTAAGAATCAGGCGAAAATTATAAAAGTCTGTTTAGAATCTTTATCCTTAAAGATACATAAGATAATCAGAGAAGTTTAAAAACTTTAAAAAAAGTTTATGACTTGTTTAAAAGTTCAGTATATTAACTAACAGTTAGTGTCATTTTGGAGGGATTAACTATGGCGATTTCAAACACAAAAAAGTATCTCTATACTATTATATTATCACTACTTATCGGGATAGGCTTATATATCAATTTTGAGCTTGACAGGGATTTCCTTAGTCAGTTTGGTTTTAGCGGTCTTATTGTCGTTATATCAATAGTCTTTTTCATTGGCATTAAGATAATAAGTGAGTTCTTCTTTTTCAGGCTGAAAGGGATCGGAAAAGTCTTTACTGGCCTTTTCGCTGTGTCACTCATAGTATTAAGTATAACCTCAATATTCTTTATTCGTGTATATAAGACTGACACAGTGAGACAGCATAAAGAAAGCGTGAATCTGTCTATCACAAAGGCAAGTGATGAGGCCACAGAATACCGAGACACCATATTAAACCAGATAAAAAGCCTTGAAAGTCAAGTCAGGACAAAAGAAACACAGATTTCTAAACTTGATATGAAAGATGATAAATGGCTTATATATGACTATAACAAGAAAATAGAAAAGCTAAACGCTCAAAAGATAGCACTACTTGGCAAACTACCAAGACAAAC
>Ga0224501_10004200_pt1 | contig 11377 bp, 13 predicted proteins | sample SF_Oct11_sed_USG_4_FD_169105 | JGI IMG/M metagenome (GOLD analysis project Ga0224501, IMG submission 169105) | Sediment microbial communities from San Francisco Bay, California, United States - SF_Oct11_sed_USGS_8_1 | ecosystem: Environmental > Aquatic > Marine > Sediment | place: USA...
TCTATTTTAAGAGTAGGATGACTAAGCCAGGGGCTTATTTCCAGGATGGCCCATGACGTGCTCCATAGAGAAGGTTACTCTATGCGATCCAAATCTGGCGAGAGTAAAATGACAATGTGGTGCCCAAATTGGGAATCAAACCAGAGATTTTGAACCCAGTGTATTATGCAGTGGATTTTGACATAGACTGTCTATTGGGCTTTAAGTCTGGCACCTGCTGTCGTTTGACTAAATAAGATTTCTGATTTCCATGGACCTAAGGTCTTATTCATGTAAATACAATTTCCAAATCTAATAAAAACCCACGACACCACTGCTTCGACCTGATGGGTGTAAAGGTAAAAGGTTATGGTTTTTCGCATAGCTCATAACGGCCGGGTGTGAAAGTGATTGCTAGACAGACACCGTGTACTGGCAACGGTTTAACTGAGGTGGAGCGCCACTCCTCTCCCTCAAGGCCTTCACCTTCCCCCAGCTCTGAAGAAAGTCCGGTACTGCTGGGTAAACAGAGACAGCATTTGAAAAATCCCGTGAACAGGTTGTGTATGGAACAAAAACCTTCATTACCAGTGGCAATCGCTCTAACCACTTAGCCATGGAACCTTTGCAGGGTGTGCCCCTCTCAATTTGGCACACGTCGATGATCAGACGCGCCAACAACAGCTTGACAGACACAACTCGACATTTAGAGAATCACATCCGTTGAAGTGTACGTCGTCGGCATGACAATTAATTATTGGCATTGTCTCGCTGCGACATATCACATTCTTACACCGCTAGTCAGTGCTTGCGCAAACTGGTTAGGTATTCGGCGCATAGCTCATTCGGAAAACACTAGTAGTTTATCAACGTTAGGAATCCATATAAACAACTCGATCTAGCTGCATTTTAATATAAAAAGAGGGAGAGGGATTTCCCACCATGGGCTGCCAGGACACCAGCACCAACGCAGCAGAAACATTGAATTCATATCAAGTATCATTTGAGGGTGATAAAAGCCAATGCCAACACAAATACATGGAGGTGGGCAACAACACAAGGGATACAGAACAGATGGGATAGCGGGATAGCACAATGGATAGACCACATGGCTGCAAAACAGAAATATTATTGTTTTAAGTCCTAATGCTGAGCCGAATGACCTCCTCGCATAATTTCTAGCTCCTATCGCTCCGACAGGCCTTGGGCTTAAGAGGTTGGCTAGATAGGGCGACCAAGTGCCCAAGTGGAACAAAAAATAAATAGACAGGTAAATTCCAGGTATGGCTTACCTTGCTTTTGACAAGTCCATTTTCCAGCTTGCTGACTGGGATGTACCTTGTGTCTGGGTACTGCATAGGTCCTAGCTGCAGGCCGTTAATAGTCTTGTAGCCAATCATATATTGTGTAATATTACCATTAGGTTCGATGGGCGTCTCCCACTCCAAACGTACATGGGTTGGTCCGTTTTCAATGATCCGGAGCTGACTGACTGGACCAGGCACTGTAATGAGTAATTAGACGGACGTGAGACCAATGCTAAAGAGCCAAAAAAGTTAAACATAAGATCTGAATAGTGGAAATATCGGCGTGTCCAGTTCCGAAGCACAGAATTCGGCAATATTGGCGTCACACATGGAGATCTTTGTTGTACAAATAGCTCTCTGCAATATTCATTCTTAATAATATAAAGATTAAGGTGAAACTCATAACATTCAATAAATGAATAAGATCTTAAATATTTCATTTTAATCTTTTTAAATGGAAAATAATACCACATTCTTCTGAGAAAGGACTTGACTAAAGAGACAGAACAGAAGTATTCTTTGATGGCGTTTCGAATTAAGCGATCACCATAGGCCGCAAGAAGTATTAATAATAAAAGTAAGCTGCTTTTCTCAGCTGTGCTTAGTACACGTGTTTGAAAAACAGCCATGTACAGCGGGATTTCCAAGTACTATGTTAATGACAATTGCGCAAATTGTTTGCAAGTCTGTGGCCAACAAAACTTTTCACCTGAATACCGTGAACACCTTGCCAGGTTTCGGCCTTCTAATTTGACATAACTGGGTACAACAGCTGACCACTATGTTCCTAATCGCTCAGTGCCCAGATTCTGACCCTCATCACATTCCACAGTAAAAATCGCAAGGAAAAAAGGGGTTGAATTCGTTTGCTGTAGCCCCTAAGGTGCATGTCATGTCAATAATGGAGTACACCAAAGCACGATGTCAAGGGGTCAGGGTTTTGTAGCAACCTCATGATGATTGGGGTGACAATTAGGCCAGCTGGCATAATAACATTCTAATCAGCCAAACAACTGGAAAATATTTTATCTGGGCAGCGGCCAGCCAGTGATGAGGAAGTCTTTAGTGTTACAAAAATTTTTTTACCATGCATTGGCGCTATAGTGAATTAGGTTGCGTTTCGCAAGCCAGCCTCGAGGCACTCAAACTCATACCAATGAATTGTTGCGTTTCGCGTCATGCAATGTTTTGGAAAGGAAATATAAAACATAACTGCACAAGTACGTGTCATTAACTGGTGGTATACGTGTAGGTATAACGGCAGTTAGAAAGTGTGCTTCCTCAACTATCTGATTTCCCATCTTAACCACACCCGCCACTAATGTCTGGAAGGGCTGGGCAAGACGCACCCTTAGCTCAGGAATAGGGGATTACTATAAATCATAGTAAATCGAGTGGTGTATCTAGGTGCCTGGTTAACAGACTTCATCACTGCCAGCCAGACAACCCAGCGAGGTAATGAGATGAGCAAATAAACCTGAGTTTACATAAACAGTTCATTAGAATCATTGTGCCAGAGGCTCACGCTGACCGACGAGTTTTCCATCATTATCACTTACAGCCCTCCTTGGTTTTAATAACTAGTTCGCTGCTCAATCCGCCATAGCGACGCTTATTGATGACGGCGATTTTAAACCGGAGGTCGGAGTTCGCTGGCAGATGGGTGACCGTGACCTGAACAGTGCCATCCGGGTTCTCGATAGCCTCAACTTCATTCTATAAAGGTAAAATGGTAATTCCGGTGATAGGATCGAACCACGAATGGACTAGACAAACAATCCGAGTCACAACCGGATTAGTCCTATTTAACGCAGGGTACTGGGGTTAATTTGTTTAAGCGAGATGGCGATGTTATATGATGAAAAATGAGACCAGGCTAAATCACATCGGATAAAACCAATCAGTAATAATAGATACTTGTGAATGCGCCTGTATTAGGCGTCTTTTTTTATGAGTGCAGGGGGGAATTCCCAATGGCAACCTTATGACTCATACCAATCACTGTCCCTTAGCCGGTTAAAACAATTACCTACCTGATCGAGTTTCCGTTCCGCCATGGGTCGTCCCTCTTTTTTCACATTCCTCAGTACGACATAAAATGACCGTGTGTCAAAGAACTCGTCCTGGTCCACCATCTTCTCATATTGAATCTACGCGACAAATAAAACGGCAATGTATGACAAATCACCCGCCGGGGCTAACAGTGCCTACAGCCATGGTGTATATAGACATCAGATTTGCTTTGCACCTCCATTTCCACCACCCAACCAACCAAACGCGTCAAGAAGTTAAATACACAGATACATGTTATAATAGAAGCGCCGGTGATTTTACTAATTATACCAAAGTTGTCTTCAGTCGAGTACAAAATGGAATCCATTGTGACAGGGCGCATAGGATAAGATCATTAAACCAATGGTGTGTTTTCAGGATGATCCATAGTTTGCCCCAAGGAGTTAGTACTCTATGGTTGGGCCTCATTTTAATTCACAATTCAAGTTTTATGAGGAAGAAAGTGCCTTACAAATCGCACTGGGTCACCTAGTCTAGTAATGTGCTATCCATTAAGCCCACCCTTTAGACAACTCTGCTTACAAGGATCGGCGAACTCGTGTATGGAGATGAGAGACTGGATAATAGGGGGTAACCGCCTCACTTACCACATATCCTCTAAAGAAGCCCTTAGTCACAGCGTCCGACTCATTAACGGCATTCCACACAAATGTGGCATTTTCAGAGTAAACCATGTCTTCCCCATCTGGTCGTTTCTGAACGGCGAAACCCCGTACAGCTTGCGTAGGATCTGTCAAAAACAACAACCCAGTATCACAATCACCCCTGTTAAGAATAGCCGCATTCTGGGCAGATGACGACTAAAACAAATGGGTTTAGAATGACAGACCCCCCTCCCCAACCAGGAATTTGAGGATGGCCACAGGAAACCACCACAGTAGCATCTCACGACATCATGATAATGAGAAACCTGCCTTCGGGTAGAATACCTCAGTTTTTATTACAATCTTATTCATTCAGCAAATCAACCGGTTAGTCACATATAACTAAGAGTTATCTTCTCTTACACAAATTTAGCCATGGGATGACAACTCTAATCATCACAGTACTAACTTACTGCGATGATTAGAGTTGATCACAGTACCATCTTACGACATCATGACAATGAGAAATCTGCCTTCCGGTAGAATACCTCAGTTTCTATTACAATCATATTCATTCAGCAAATCAACGGGTTAAAACTGTCGTGTATTATAACTAAGAGTTATTTTCTCTTACACAAATTTAGTCATGGGATGACAACTCTAATAATCACAGTGCTAACTTACTGCTTTCACCGCTGTAGCCGATGTAAGTTTTCTCTGGATCTGCCGAGGCACCATTATCGTTAACACTAAGCACTTTAAACTGATACGGCGTATATGTCTCCACATTGTCAATTTGCAGCTACAATATTGGGAGAGTGGATAAAAATTGCGGTTTCGGTCATGTGCGATAGAATCAGCATGTTGGAACAACCTGAGCTGTAATGGTATCATGACTTAAAGGATCTCTACACTTCAGTTGTTTGTGTTTAAGTAGGTACCTGAAGTTGTTATAACACTGCTGTGCCCATGTTATTTATTGATTAGAAAACTCTTTCTTTGTCTAAACTCGCATTAAAAACCCCCATGCACCAAGACAGAAAATTTTTTACCAACAGGGTTTTATGATGTAACATATGGAAAACTATTGGATCCCATACGGACGTCATGTAACCCCGCTGGTGAACCTTTTTAATTCTCATCTCCGTGAGAAAGGGCCAATATTTTGTATTAAGTGCGACAACAGTGACAGAATCATACCTTATACTCGATGAGATTGAGCTCTCCTGGGCGACCCAGACTACCCTCCAAAGCCACCACACGCTCTATGCACCACTCCTGGCTGGGTCGGCATGCCTTCCCCTTTGGCTTATAACGGACCTCATAGAAAAAGCCTGGCGCTCCATAATCATTTGGAGAAATCGGCTGAAACACACATAGACAGAACGTCAGGAGAGCGCGGAGCCAGACCTAAAAGGCTGCCTGCTGTTCACCGAGCTGGGAGGGGAGTGCTTGGGACAAACCGCCTGAGAACTTTGACCAAAGATCACAGACTGACTGCAGTTCACCGAATTGGGACAGACTGACCGAGGTTACCTATTGGACAGTGAAGTGGAGATGATTGATGAGACCACCTGGGTGGGGCTGTCACCAGCGTATCTCTATCCAAAAAATAACTGAGTGCTGAAAAATAGTTCATGTTATTGGCTAAAGAAGATGTAATCAAATTAATTCAATCTGGCCATGACAGCCTCCATGGGCTATCTTTATATACTAAGAGTGTTGGCAGTACCAACATATATATAGCTATAGAGTTGGTGGATCTTCTAAGAGGAATCAGGGGGGCCGAGGTCAGCCTGTTGGCTAGGGGTTGCACACCTCGGTTTTAGATGGCAACAAGATTGTGTAATGATGAGTTGACACTTACCTGCCAGGTAATGATGAGTTTGCTCTCACCCTCATCCAGGGTTTTGACCCCGCGTGGGTTCACAGGTGGCGTGCTGTCGGTAGTCGTGCATGTATCACTCGTAGCGTAACTCGGCTCGCTGATTCCGATACGATTCTGTGCCAGTACGCGAAATCGATATGTGTTGAATGGCTTTAGCCTGTGACAAAGTGACATGGAGTTTATAACAAAGTGGATGTGGTAAAGCGGAGAACAGGAAGCGGTTAGCAAAGAGAAAGTGGCAATGTTAGTATAGGAAAGACAGCCAGGGTTAGGGAAGCCGAATGTCAGTAGAGTATGCGCATCGGGGCACGGACCAAATGGGTAATGAGTTCACTCACACACTCAATCATGGTAGAGGGGCAATTTATTAGGTTGAGTAAGATTGTCAACAGTTTATGGAAGGGGGAAGGGCTTGGCAGGTTATAGTTTGTGCCATGGGGCGAAATGTTGCATCAGAATCAAATGGACGTGCTTAGGCTAGCAAAAGAACGTTTTGACATCAAGGTGACCTGTTGCCAGGAATAAGTGTTAAAACACCTACTGCTTAACTGACTAGTAATTGTTTTACTATTACTACACAGCATACACACTATGTGGTAAATGTGGAGAGCAGTAAAACATAGAGCAGCAATTATATAATCAGTAGTAACGTCTTCAACATACCCTCTGCACATAGAAAGAGAAGTAACTTTTATAAAGGTCTGCCGAGGTGACTGAGAAAACACACACACAAGGCGATTGGGAGAAGTGTGTGAAGCATTGGAGCCTATAGACTACCACTTATTGGGTCAGAAATTAGACATCGGCAAAGCTTTACATCATGGTGAAACAGCGATTCCGACATCGCTAACTTCTTAACAGTGAATGAATTTCCAGACGCCGATCTTGACTCAACTCACTAAAAAGCTAGTCACCCGGCGATTATCAACTGAGGAGCAAAAAAAGACTTACTTGAGATCGACCTGAGATTTTCGCTCGCCAATGCTGTCATCCATAGTGTACCAAAGCGACTGGTCGTGGTTCGTTTTGTATTGCACAATGTAGTTGGTCAAAGGAGCATTGTTATTAGCGCCGGGGCTCCATTTAACTCTGGCCACAAATGAGCCGGTGAGACAATACTCAATGGAGACAGAGATAGGATGGTCGGGCCGATCCTGCCAAGTAAAACTTAGAGTAATGGAGGTACTAGTGGCTGGAGACGCAATGGAGATCTGGGGCCTAAACCTGCATTTCTGTCCGTTCACCACTACGACTTTCACATAGATATAAAACACTATATAAAACAATGAAAACATAACGTACATAATATTGTATGCCTAGTCTGGCGTCTCAATTGTTAACTCTAGAATCTACACCAAATATACTTAATAGAGAAAGATACAGTTTTAAAAACCTAAAACCTCTTATCTTATCAGTGACGTTGACCAACCTGAACTCGGAGTGTGGCGCTGGCTTCAGCCACATCAATTCCATTAGTGGCCGAGCACGTGTAACTGCCGGAATCCAGTGACTTGGGACCGGCAATCTGCAGCGAGTTGTCCTGCACGTTCATGAACATTCTTGTGTTCTCCGTGTAGTCAATGAAGTTGCCATCTTTCTTCCATCGAATAACTAAGTTCTACAGCAAGGTAATTTTGGTTAATTTCGTTTCATGTTTTTTTCCTTCGGTCAGTCGCAGAGCATGGGAACATCTCTTCACACTGGCAAGGAACTAATATGCTCTGTACGATTTAGGCTCTTCTAAGGACTCATGTCGCTCCTGTCACTGAGATAACTTGCAACATAACCAATGGAGGAATTCATTGGTAGTGAGAAGAATTTCTTACGGATTTCGTAATTCATCAATGCAAATTCATGGAGTTTGGGCTAAAGGGAGGGCGAATCAACCTGCAAAGACACAAGCAAACCATGACGTGTCCATTTACAATAAGAGCGCTAGTAACTGAGAGACCAAAGTATCCGAACGCATACAAGCCAAGGGGAAGGCAGGCTAATCAGTCACCTACCTGGGCTTCATCAGGGTCCGTCAACGCCGTACACACGAATTTAGCCTGCGTATTGGCATTCACGGTCAAGTCCTCGGGCGCTTGGCGAATCTCTGTGTTGCGGCGTACGATCACAGATGTGGATTTAGTGACCCAGCCATGCACGTTGGAGGCAATGCATTCATACTGCCCTGCATCCGTCACTCCCACATCCTGTAGATAGATCAATGATAATATTGAGTCTTAATAATGGGTGATGACGGTGTAGGAGAAGATGGTTTCAATAGCTCATGTGGCATGATTTTAGACGACTGCTATGGTTTTAACATATACAAGCTGATTGTCAGCCGCAACGGTGTGATCAAACTGGATGGTATCGGTTTCAGGGGTTTCGGAGAACCTTCGCTTATTGAGACCCTATTATCACCGGAAACCAAACCAGACATCTCAAATTTAAATCCCAGTTCTATAAGCATTCATTCAGTACCAGTGCGATCTCTATGACACGTTGAGGCCTAATCATCACACGCTAACAATTCTACCACATCTGAGTATGAGTCAAGCATTGAAGGTGCTGGGCTGGCCGCTGGCCGAAGCTCAGTCAGTTGTGACTGGCGCTGATTTCACCTTTAGCTTTGTATCATCAGAAACGCTTGATACCAGCCCAAACTAAACCAAAAAGCTCAGTAACCGTAGTATGAGGACGAAATGTTACCAGAATCTGCAGCGTGCCGTCATCATTTGTGATAAATCGACCACCGGTGAGAGATTGCTGGTTTTTCTTCCATGAAATAATCGGCGTCGGGGCTCCAAACACCTTACACGTAAGGTTATATGACTGGCCAGCAGCCCATTTATGGGGCCCATCATCAAACTGTACGATAGTGGGCGACTCCGCTATAAACATGGAGCAGTTGGTGCAACACTCAAAGTGAATGACTGGTAATACGTTCAATCGCAAACAGCAGGTTGACACGTTACAATAGGGTTAGATAGGGATGGGATCATGACATTGTCTGGTCTGCGATTCTTATACTAGTGCCCCTTTTAAGATGTGTATATATACAAGTGTGACAGAGTATTTTATGTTTTCAGGTCAGTTGGGCCCAATAAACGTCATCCGGTCTCTTTTATTATAATACCTGTACTTAACAAATTTCGAATCAACTAAATGCTTGGAAATGGAGCACAGAGAGACAGTCACTTGTCAAAATTTTCATCCATCAACATTCTATCCAGGGAATTGACTCAACTAGCTATATACAATCTGCACCAGTATGAGACTGACAGTGCATTGCGCATTGAGACCGACACATTTCACCGTGATGAGACTATGAGACCAACACTTACATTGCACATTGAGATAGAAGGAGTTATGGATCCAGCTAAATGGCAGGAAGTTGGTTATATTGCACTGCAGGGCCATTGTGTCAGTGTTCTCCAGGTTTTTCACAGTCAGGGTAGTACTCGGCCCATACTCATTACCAATCTTCATCTTATCCGTCGATGCTAGGAAACATCAAACACAAACATTTATTTAGAGCACAGATGGGATACATTACAAGGGAGTTCATGAATAAAACATGGAATGATGCATTTGACCTGGACTGTCTTAATGGACTGTGTCTGGCACCCGCCTTTGTTTGAATCAGTAAATTCTTTTATATCAATGGACCTTGGTGGTGAAGCATGGGTGGTGAACTGCGCTATATGTCCAATCACCACCGCCCCCCAGGTCGCCATTGATGGTAACTCGATATGGCTGTGCCAAAAGTTCAGACTGAAGCCTCGGCCGTTTGAAACCGGCATTGGCTGGTCCGTTTCTTGGATACACTGGAGATGAACACCAACACATATGGGGGAGCGACTCTGACTGCATTCAAATGCATTCTAACTATGTTCATTTCATTTATGTGCGAAAATCACAAACGCACATATTCTCATAAATCACTTACTGCTGAGCTCCACGCCATTTTTGAACCATTTGGGTGAAGCAGCCACAGGTACTCCCTCGCCCTTGCATATAAACACAGCTGTCTCATTGACTCCTCGAGTCTGCGACTGGGGCTTGAACACCCATCGCATATGACCCTCCACTTTAACCATGACCTTGGAGTAATACAAGAATTGGTGAGATTACAGGGTGGCACGTGACAAGTGGTATATGGTGGTGACTGCAAAGCAGAACAAAAGTAAGGGATGTTGAAAGGTTGCTTCATAGCAGTCAGTTATCGTATAGTTTGCTGTGTGACGAAAATTTAGTTTGACAGTTTGGCCTCAACATAGTGTCCAGTAAAACCTTTCTTTTTTGGATACGATCCTATACCGACCGTGTGGCGCTTGGTTTGCCAAAGTAGATTCGTAAGACTTTGACGTCTATTATTAGTCGAAATAGGGTTACTCACAAACAGTTCACAGTCCCTACTGAGCTACTTATGCAGCAAAACACAATGATTACATCCAGCAACACCCAACATGCTCCCAATCCACGCACTCACATTGACTCTGGCTGGTAGAGGTTCGGCTTCATTGTAGCCACTGCACTCATAGCTGCCCTCATCCTCATACTCGATGGAGGCAAAGTACAGTTCGAGACCGTAGCTACGCCTCTGCGCCCTTACTGAGATAGGCTTATTATCTGTACGCTTCCAGATCACACCCGGAACGGGACTGCAAGACATAAACAAATGATTCACATACGAGTCAGGCTTCCTTATGAAGTACCTGGTCCTTTTTGAGCCCAAAGGAACCACACCAGAGCCCTATACAATTCATCCCATTCCCCCACTGACCTCTGACCCGGTTTCTATACTGCTTTTCTTTGATATGAGCATAAAACGATACAACAGAAAGCCCCAGCTAACGGCAGCAAAAAAAGATGAGTCAGCAGTCGACCATGATAGGGAATGTTTCTCATGTTTTGTTCTGGCACCTTCATCATTCTATCCAATCAACATCTGAATCCTGGGGGTTACTTTGGAGCTGCACGAAAAGTTAGTCATTCGGCGTCCATACAGGGAACCATGACTGTAACTTGAACATGGGTGATAGAACCATCCCAAAATACAGAACAAATGAAGAATAGGACTTCGGGAATCACTGAAGTTCAGTGGTTAGAATACACGCTTTCACGAATTTCAGCAAAGTCAATGGTGGTGGTGCCAGGGACAGCATTCAACATCAATTCGCTCCTATAAACTCTCTGTTAACTAGCAAGCAAACTCCACGACTCCATATAGGGAATAATAATGTGGAGTATAAACCGAAGCGCAAAGGAATAGTATTTCCTTCGTGCATGAAGCTTGGACAAAGCCAGGTATTTAAAGGCTTACATTCCGGAAAAGATACACTTGAGTCTTGCCTCTCTACCGCGAATAAACGTTTCAGTGGTACGAGCCACCCAGTTAGTACGAGGTGGAAACACCTGATTGGCCACAGCTACAAAATGATAAAACCTGATAAGACATCATTACAACAGAAAATGTCCACTGCAAAGTTGTTGGGGATTGCGATTACCAGTTGAAGACTTTCATTTTATTAGTCTAGTTAGGTTCCTGTTCG
>Ga0224501_10004201_pt1 | contig 11373 bp, 7 predicted proteins | sample SF_Oct11_sed_USG_4_FD_169105 | JGI IMG/M metagenome (GOLD analysis project Ga0224501, IMG submission 169105) | Sediment microbial communities from San Francisco Bay, California, United States - SF_Oct11_sed_USGS_8_1 | ecosystem: Environmental > Aquatic > Marine > Sediment | place: USA...
AAGTCAAATGCTCTTTCAGGTTTAGTCGATGCGAATACTAAATATCCCGTGATAGCATGCCCGCCATATTCTAAAAAATTACGCATCGATATCTACTCGTCGTTACGTATGCCTAGCGGTGTTGCCCCTCTTGTCCTCTTGGAACCCGAGGCTGCTGCTCTGGCGGCTGCGAAAATATTGGCACTGAATGACGAGAAACTTTCAAAGAAAATCGCAAAATACCAACGTCGGATGAAAGAAAAGATAGAAGCCAATAATAAAACGCTTAGACGCCAAAAGTGACTTGATTGAATAAATATTGATGGAGATATCCCCACTCAAACTCAAAAAACTAAGTCTTACGAAGCGGTTCGGCTATAGATTTGCCGGTCCATACATACAAACAAAGACGATTTTTGGGAATCCCGATAGCCTTTATCATATCATTCAATGTTTGATATCTTAATGAAGTAACACCCACCTCTTTGGCAATATAATTTACCATTTTCTTATACTTCTTGGAATTTGGGTCAATGTATTCACTCACATCTTCAACATCTCTTCCTTCAATGGCTTTTATAGCACGACGAGCGGCCAATTCTTCAATAGTCCTTGTTGAATAATCGAACACGCTCGGGAACAGTATGGGGGGACATGCTACTCGCAAATGAACTTCTTTTGCTCCATTATCCCATAATTTTTGCACGATATTTTTTAACTGGGTACCCCTTACTATCGAATCATCACAGAGAACAATTCTTTGTCCTTCAATCAACTCTTTAATCGGGATTAGTTTCATCCTCGCAACCAACTCTCTAGTCTCATGGGAGGGTGGGGTATAGCTCCTGTCGTATCCGGGGGTATATTTGACCAGTGGCCTCCTGAAAGGAATTTTTGATTCCAACGAATAACCAATAGCATGAGTAGTACCTGAATCCGGAACGCCAGCGACCATGTCTGCCTTGACGTTATCATTCTTTGCCAGATATTTTCCACATTTCTCCCTGACGATTTCTACATTCACCTCTTCATAGGAAGAAGCTGGAAATCCTGAATAAATCCATAAAAAGCTGTTTATTTGGCCCACGGTTGTGCCTTTCTGCTTTTGATCAATCCCTAAAGGAGTGAGCAAGACTATTTCTCCGGGCCAAAGATATTTTTTAATTTTAAAACCTAGATTAAAAAAAGCTGAAGTTTCGGAAGTTACTGCCCAAGATCCTCTTTTTTGCCCTACAACAAGAGGACTATAACCAAACTTATCCCTAACAGCATAGATGCCTTCCTTATTGAGCAGAAGAAGCGAACAAGAACCCCTGATTTTGTCAAACATGTGATTAATTCCTTCTACAATGGTCTTTCCTTCTGCAATGAGCTTAGCAACAAGTTCGGTCGAGTTCACGCCTGCGCCTGTTATCTCGCTGAACGAGACACCTTTTTTACGTAATTCGCTAGCCAGCTCTTCGGCATTTTGTATTAAGCCAGTTGTACATATACCGAACTGGCCAAATTTTGAATCTAAACAGACCGGTTGTATTTCTCTAGAGGTGATCACGCCCACCCCGCTATTGCCATGCATGGCCTTGTAATCGTCATAAAACTTTGACTTGAATTGACTCTGCCTCAGGGTGTGAATACTTCTTACAATCCTTTCTCCAAAAACTGCTAGACCTCCATATTCCGTGCCCAAGTGAGAGAGATAGTCTGTGCCGTAAAATAGATCTTCCGAACAATCCCGTCGAGAGACTATGCCAAAAATTCCACTCATTTTGACCCTCTCTTTTTAATATATCATGAAATAACTTAAGACTATTTTTTCAGCCCAAGTTCTCCCATGTGTTTTTTGCTCCTGTTTATGTATTCTGGGAGAGCTATATCTTCTCTGTGTCTCAAAGGACCATCGATTTTTCTAATTCCTTCCATGGAAATTTCTCTAGCTTCCTCTAATGTGTTTGATATCCCCACCACAGCGACAGCTCTGGACCTTAAAGCATAAGTCCCGCCATTTTTCAACTCCATGGCGCCTGGATAAATTCTCAAGTTGTCTCCGTGCTTTTCCTTTAATTTTTCAGCCTTACTTAGATCTACATTTTTAGGGCCCGAGTAACTTACATACCCCCCATATTCCAGAGGGACGGCGTAAGTCACAACTGTTGCTTTATCCTCAAAATCTAGTTTTCTTAAATTACCATCTAAAATTTTGTAACAAACGTTGACAAAATCGTCTTTCAAGATCGGCAGGATATTCATTACTTCCGGGTCGCCCCATCTGCTGTTTATCTCAAGGACTTTCACACCACTTTTTGTGGTTATGTAAGCCATGTACAGATTTCCTCTAACTCCTAGGTTTTTTTCGTTCTTCTTTAACTCATCATGAATCTTCTCTCCTATCTCCAGTGATTCTCTCCAGTCGCTTTCTTTCATGAATGGGAGCAGGTCCCCCCTATCTTTGTAAGAGCCCATTCCCCCGGTATTGGGGCCCAAGTCCCAGTCAAAAGCTCTCTTGTAATCTCTGACAGCGGGGGTGGAAACCAAATGCTTTCCATCTGAAACGAATTGTAGTGAAAACTCTTCTCCCTCTAACTTTTCCTCTACTATCACAGGACCCTTCTCGAAATTTGGTAGGAAATAATCTTCAAACAGACTTTCTCTGAATGTGAAATGATCCCCCCAGACGCCCACTCCCTTCCCCGTCGCCGGCGCATCGGGTTTTACGGCCACTTCGTCTCCAATCTCGTCCAGCCACTTATAGACACCTTTTTTAACTTCGGTTCCTGAACCATAGTCGCTGGGAGCAAAGACTTTGAATCTCGGATTTGCTGAGGGGACTATCTTCTCTATTAATCTTCTTTGTTCGACTTTGCTTCTCTCGATAAAATATTCGGCTGTTGGGCAGATCATTTTTATTTTCGTTTCTTTTTCAATTCTGTCTCTGATTCCGTTCATGCCTGGGGCTTCAGGACCGAGTACACCGAAGTCGATTTCATTTTCATGTTTCTTAGCAAATTTGGTGATATCATCTAAATTTAAATTGGGGATTATAACATGCTTACCGCCAATTTCTTCCGCCTTTTTTATATTGTAAGGATTTCCCTGCTTGTCTGCTATGAAGAGTTTTACACCATGAGCACTTCTGGAAAGAGAATCTGCCATGCAAGCGAATCTGCTTCCATAACTTATCCCTAAAACTCCCACAGCCAAATTTAACACCTCTAAACCCTTTTAACCCACTTTTCTCCATCCTTAACATAAACATTTTTGTCGGAATCAATAGCAAACATTCCCTTTGATAACATTTCAAGAGTTTTCCTGTAAGCAGGCCCATCACATTTTTCCTTCATGAGCTCTTGTTGTTCCTTTGGACTTCTATTTTCTATCGGTAGGCCTTCTGATACGAATAGGATGGGCCCGTGGTCTGGTTTTTCATCCATTATGTGGATGGTAGACCTCGTAACTTTCTCACCATCTTTCATTTGCTCTGCGACCGCGTTACTCCCTTTATATTTTCTCTTCCCTCCTTCTTTTATCGTTAAATCTGCAGGATGTACGTTTAAGACCCTAGCTGGAAATCCGTTTAAAAACTTGGTCAAAATATACATGTAACCCGAGCATGCGATTATATCCGGCTCCCACTTTCTCTCTTTTATAATTGACAGAAGTTTTTCATCGTAGGCCGATCTAATTTTCATGTCAGTGATAGGTTTGTCCCCATAGAAATCGTGGATATCCACCACTTCCACCGGTATGCCTAACTTCTCAAACTTTTTTATTCCAGAAGCGTTTTTATTTGAAGAAATAGCGCCGACGACTTCGTAGCTTTCGCCTCCAACCATGAAAGGAAGAGCGCTGGCACCTCCGGAAAAAAGCACTACAATCCGCATTTTTCTATCGTTTCTTGGTTCGTATATCAACATCTTTTCATTCATGGGATTATCCTCTTCCAATGGAATTTTCACTGAGTTCTTTTTTAATTTATCCATAGTATGGTATCTATCTGTACAACACCCATAATCGTGGAAAATCCTTATTTATGAAACAGCTAGAATCATCAAGGAGGTGGAATAATGTTCGACTCTCAAAAATTCATCGAGGAAAAAGTTGAGTGGCTGAAAAACACGGTAGGGAATAAAAAGACTGTTGTTGCCCTTTCCGGCGGTGTAGATAGCTCGGTCGCAGCTATACTGGGCCACCGCGCGATACCTGATACATTAACCGCAGTCTTCTTAGATGACGGATTGATGAGGAAAAACGAGCCCCAGAAGGTCTTTGAAATTTTCGAAAAATTGGGTGTTTCTGTTAAGCTCTGTAATGTTAAGGATGAATTCTTTGGGGCACTCAAAGGTCTAACGGACCCGGAGGAGAAAAGGAAAGCATTTAGAGAAAACTTCTACCGAGTTTTTGGTAAAGTTGCGCACGAATTAGGGGCGGAATACCTGCTACAGGGTACGATAGCAGCAGATGTGGCTGAAACTAAAGCGGGCGTAAAAACACAACACAACGTCTTGGAGCAAATTGGGATTCACCCACTCGAAAAGTATGGTTTCAAGATTCTGGAGCCTTTGAAAGACCTCTACAAACCAGAGGTTCGCGAAGTCGCCAAAGCGCTTGGACTACCAGCTGAAATCCACGACCGAAGACCTTTTCCAGGTCCCGGCCTCTCGATCAGAATCCTAGGTGAAGTAACCCCCGAGAGAGTGGATTTGGTGAGGAAAGCCACGGAAATTGTAGAGGAAGAAACCAAGGACATTCCGTGTTTCCAAGCATTCGCGATAGCGATGGGCGACAGAGCGACTGGAGTTACCTTGAGTGGGGAGAGGAATTACGGGGAAGTGATAGCGATTCGAGTGGTCCAATCAAAGAATGCCGTGACCGCAAAGTCCGTCGAACTCCCATGGCAGGTTTTGAAGCGAATCGAGGGAAGGATAAGGGAAAAAATCCCGACAGTCACTCACGTCCTTTACGATTTAACTGACAAGCCTCCGGCGACGATAGAGTACGAATGACATGGCTTATTCTAAGGCGGGGCGTAGGGAGAGGAAGTCCGATCCCAAGTTCATATTTGGTGCCGATTAGTAGGATTTAGAAGAAAAAGAGTATTCAAAGGGCCTCGCCTATATTAAAGTATTAAAAATTATAAACAACGAAAACCTTTATCTACCTTAGATTATCTGGACTTTGGGTGCAGGATGAGAATTGCAAGAGCACTGATCAGCGTCTCGGACAAAACCGGTATCGTAGAGTTCGCCAGAGGACTTCAAGACCTGGGTATCGAAATCATCTCAACTGGGGGGACTGCAAAGTTTTTGAAAAAGAATGGGATAAAAGTGAAAGACATTTCAGATTTCACTGGCTTTCCAGAGATACTGGATGGTAGAGTGAAGACTCTTCATCCAAAAGTGCATGGGGGGATCCTCGCAATCAGGGAGAAAGGAGAGCATATACGAGAGTTGAGAAAGCATGATATCGAGCCTATAGATCTAGTAATTGTAAATCTTTACCCATTTGAGAAAACAATCCAAAGCGGCGGCACAATTGAAGAGGCGATTGAAAATATAGACATAGGCGGGCCAGCAATGCTTCGCTCCGCAGCTAAAAATTACAGAAATGTTGTGGTGATTGTTAACCCTAATGAATATAACGAGGTTTTAAAGGAGTTGAGGGAAAAAGACGGCGAACTAAGCGATAAAACTAGAGAAAGGCTAGCTGTGGAAGCATTTGCCCACACCGCAAGATATGATACAATAATTTCAAATTACTTACGGGGAATGTTTCGCGGAGAAGAGTTTCCGGAGACACTTTCTTTAACTTATAAAAAAATTCAAAATTTGCGCTACGGCGCGAACCCACATCAAAAAGCCGCATTTTATGGAGAGGACATCAAAGAACCCAGCATCGCGAATGCAAGAAAGTTGTGGGGAAAGGAACTGTCGTACAACAACATCCTTGACTTAGGAGCATCCCTTGAAGTCGTAAAAGAATTTGAAAATCCAACCTGTGTTATCGTGAAGCACACTAACCCAATTGGTGTGGCGACAGCCGAGATGATTTTCGACGCATACAAACTAGCACATCAAACTGACCCGATATCGGAGTTCGGTGGGATAGTTGCTCTGAATAGAGAAGTTGATGCGGATACGGCACGGGAGATGTCAAGAGTATTTTTAGATGCAATCATCGCCCCAAAATTTAGTCGAGAAGCTTTGGACATCTTGAAGAAGAAAAAGAACATACGTCTGTTAGAGATTGAACTAGAACCAAGTAGGAGCGACGGGAAAGAAATAAGATCTGTTGTAGGGGGTTTGCTCGTCCAAGAGAGAGATATAAAGAAGTTAGACCTCCGCGATCTCAAAATAGTAACCAAGAGAGCTCCAACTGATGAGGAGATTAAATCCTTGCTGTTTGCGTTTAAAGTCGTCAAATATTGTAAATCAAACGCGCTGGTTTTTACGAAGGGGGAAAGAACGATCGCAGTTAGTTTTGGACAGCCCAGCAGAGTAGACGCTGCGCGCGTTGCAGTGAACAAAAGCGGAGAAAAGGTGAAAGGCGCTGTAGTGGCGAGCGATGGGTTTTTGCCATTTAGGGATGTTATTGATGTCGTTGCAGGTGCTGGCGTAACCGCCATCATCCAGCCTGGGGGGTCGATCAGGGATCAAGAAGTTATCGATGCTGCGAACGAATATGGCATCGCGATGGTATTCAGTGGCATGAGGGTATTCAAGCACTAAAGACGTAACTTTTCCCTTTATAGATAAACCAAAAAATCCATGGTTTTTACTGAATCTTCTTTATCTGAGTATGGTATTCATTGAGCGACCTAATGTCAATTTTTCCCTTCGATATTCTCTCTATTGCCTGAACAGCAGCACTCGCGCTCGTTAGAGTTGTAATATAGGGAATTCCAAGATCTATTGCCGCTCGTCGAATCTGGTACCCATCGCGCACCGGATCTCGTCCGACGGTTGGGGTATTGATAATTAAATCGACATCACCAGCACGAATGTAATCGATGATGTTTGGACGCCCTTGGGAGACTTTCAATACTAGTTTTGATTCGATGTCAGCTTTCTGGAGCACATCGCTCGTGCCATCAGTGGCTAAGATCTCGAACCCAAGTTTCTTGAGCTTTCTTGCAACCGGAACGAACTCCTGTTGGTCCCCCTTTCGTACACTCATGAATATTCTTCCCGAAGTTGGGAGCTTGTTACCGGCCGCCAGCTGGGCCTTGAAAAATGCCCTGCCCGGATCACGGTCTATGCCCATGACTTCACCGGTCGACTTCATTTCCGGGCCTAGAACCGGATCGACGCCGGGAAGTTTAATGAAAGGAAAGACTGATTCCTTCACACAAACATACGGTATCTTTACACCTTTCGGAATTCCAAGATTGTCGAGTGAATGTCCAAGCATAACTTTGGTGGCGACTTTCGCTAAGGGGATTCCAATCGCCTTTGATATAAAAGGCACCGTACGGCTCGCCCGCGGATTTACCTCGAGCACGTAGACTACATCATTTTTGACCGCATACTGGATGTTCATCAGCCCGATAACGTTTAACTCCCTTGCAAGCCTAATGGTGTAATCCTTGATTGCCTTGATGGCTTTCTCGCTCAGGATTTGAGGCGGCATAACCATGGCCGCATCTCCTGAATGAACACCGGCTTCTTCAATGTGCTCAAGTATCCCACCGATGAAGGTTCTTTTGCCATCCGAAACCGCATCGACATCAACTTCAATCGCCTGGGAGAGAAACTTGTCGATGAGGACTGGGCGCTCCTCTGAGACCCTCGCGGCTTCTTCCATGTAGCGTGCGAGTTCGATTTCATCGTGCACCCGCACCATGGCACGTCCACCAAGAACATAGCTTGGCCTCACCAAAACGGGAAAGCCGATTTTTTTCGCTATCTTTTTTGCCTCTTCGGCCGAGAAAGCTGTGCTTCCTTCGGGCTGATGAATCTTCAATTTCCTGAGAAGTTTGTTGAAGCGCTCTCTATCTTCAGCGAGGTCAATATTTTCGGCCGAGGTTCCGAGAACCTTAACGCCAGCCTTAGCCAGTGGGACTGCAAGATTTATTGGAGTTTGACCTCCGAACTGTAAAATCACTCCATATGGCTTTTCTTTCTCGATGACGTGCATCGCATCCTCAAATGTAAGCGGTTCGAAGTAAAGCTTGTCAGATGTGTCTGAATCGGTGGAAACAGTTTCCGGGTTATTGTTAATAATAATCGCTTCGATTCCCTCCTCTCTCAGGGCCAGTACTGAGTGCACGCAACAATAATCAAATTCGATTCCTTGGCCGATTCGGATGGGCCCTCCCCCTATGATGATTATCCTCTTTCGCTTGCTCGTCGGGACCTCGTCGATAGGCTCATAGCCCGAGTAATAATATGGAGCCTTAGCAGCAAATTCGGCAGCGCAAGTATCTACTGTCTTAAAAGTAGTTTTGATGCCCATTTGCTTGCGAAGTTGCTTAATATTCCTCTCTTTGGTTTTGAGCAAGTAGGCGAGTTGTCGGTCCGAAAAACCAAGTCGTTTGGATTCTCCCAAGACTTTCTCTATTTCAGGATCTTTCGGCGACATTCGCTTGAGTTTTTCTTCCATATCGATAATCCGCTTAAACTTCCAGATGAACCAAGGATCGATCTTCGTTAGTTGATAGATTTCCTCTACACCCACCCCCATCTTTAGAGCGTCTCTAATCAAGAAAACTCGCTGGTCATTTGGATGGGTCAGTTGCCACTTTAGAGGCTCGATGTCGAGGGCAGGTTTGTCCTTCCCGTCTCCACCGAGTCCAAACCTCCCGACTTCGAGTGAACGTATCGCCTTCTGGAATGCTTCTTCGAATGTCCGTCCGATTGCCATCACTTCTCCTGTGGACTTCATTTGTGTGCCTATTGTTTGGTCGGCTTCTGGGAATTTATCAAACGGCCAACGCGGGACTTTGATTACCACGTAGTCAAGGGTTGGCTCGAATGAAGCGGGGGTATCCTTAGTCACGGGGTTGGAAATTTCATCCAGAGTCATCCCAAGCGCTAGTTTCGTCGCTATCCTAGCAATCGGATAACCCGTGGCTTTAGATGCAAGCGCAGAGGAACGGCTGACTCTTGGATTAACTTCGATTACATAGTACTCGAATTTGTCTGGATTAACGGCGAACTGAATGTTGCAGCCACCGTTTAGTTTAAGGGCTCGGATTACTTTCAGGGAAACGGATCTTAGGGTTTGGTGCTCCTGGTCGGAAAGCGTTTGAGCCGGAGCGACTACCATACTCTCGCCAGTGTGAATTCCCATAGGGTCGATGTTTTCCATGCTACAGATGGTAATACAGTTATCTGCACTATCACGCATTACCTCATACTCGATTTCCTTCCAACCGAGCACACATTTGTCGAGAGAAACGGTCCGGTTTAAACTCACGTCTAGCCCAAACCTTACGATTCGCGTGAGTTCCTCCTCATCATGAGCAACGCCTGACCCCGTGCCACCCAGGCAGTAGTTAGGTCTACATAGGATTGGGTATCCCTCAAGCTCTTTGACGGCCCCCAATGCCTCCTCGAGTGAGTGAACTTCGATGGATTTTGGCATTCGTTCACCTATCTCGCGCATGAGTTCGAAAAAGAGCTTCCGGTCCTCGGCAGCCTTAATGGAGTTTACTGGCGTACCTATCACTTCAACTCCCACCTCATCAAGCACCCCTAACTTTTGGAGTTCAACCGCGAGGTTAAGGCCGGTTTGACCACCCATCGAAGGAATCAAAGCGTCGGGTTTCTCCTTGCGTATTATTTCAGCTACTATTTCAGGCACTAATGGCTCGATGTAAACGACGTCCGCAATGTCGGTGTCTGTTTGGAAAGTGGCTGGATTGGAATTAACGAGGACGACTTCTACGCCCTCCTCGCGCAGTGCTTTACAGGCTTGCGAGCCCGAATAGTCAAATTCAGCCGCTTGACCTATTACGATGGGCCCACTACCAATTACCATCACTTTCTTGAGATCCTGACGTTTGGGCAACTTGAAACCTCCTATCGACACTCGAGCATTTCCACGAATTTGTCGAAGAGATACTGGTTGTCCCATTCGGGGTAATATTGGACCGAGATAATCGGGAGCTCAACGTGTTTCATGCCTTCGACGGTTTGATCGTTACAGTTCACTTTAGTAATTTGAAAGCCAGTCCCCTCAAGGGATTCGGCAACAACGGCGAAACCGTGGTTTTGGGATGTTATGTACACCTTGCCGGTCCCCAAATCCTTAACTGGCTGATTTGATCCACGGTGCCCAAACTTCAACTTGAAAGTCTTGGCGCCTGAGGCCAAAGCTAAAATCTGATGGCCAAGGCTGATACCCATCATTGGATATTGAGGAAGTAAATTTCGAACGGTTTCGCGAACATGACTTAATATGGCTGGATCCCCTGGTCCGTTTGAGATGACTATTCCGTTTGGCTCAAGCGATTTAATCTCCTTCGAAGTCGTGCCTGCGGGAACGCACGTTACCGAAACCCCACGTTTCAGCAAGCTTCGAATGATGCTGCGCTTGACGCCGCAATCGATCAAGACCACTTTAAGCTTACCATCACCTTCAAATTCTCCAACTTGCTCACAAGTGGTCCCGCCAACGATATCCAGCTCAGAAACGCTTAGCTGCTTTTTAACTTTCTTGAGCAACTTTGCGGCAGAAGGGTTCTCACCGGTGTAGGTTACGATTGTCCCCTTCATCACCCCATGCTCTCGAATCTTGATGGTGAGCGAGCGTGTGTCCACATCCATCATACCAGGTATGTTAAATTCTTTCAAAAACTCGTCAAGAGTTTGGATCCCTTTCCAGTGGGAGGGCTTCTCACAAACTTCTCTGACGATAAGCCCTTCTGCCCAAATTCGATCGGATTCAAACCAATCCGGATGTACCTTGTAGTTTCCGATCAGGGGATAAGTTAACATCAAAATTTGGCCGTTATAAGAGGGATCCGTCAACAATTCAACGTAACCGCCCATCGAAGTGTTAAAAACGACTTCACCAGATGCTTCTTTTTCAGCACCAAATCCCGTGCCGTAAATTACTGTACCGTCTTCTAGGACGAGCACTGCTTTTTTCTTTTTCAAGAACCCACCTCAATTTCCTACCAATCCAGTATTTAAAGTTTTAACTGATTGGCGTTAAGCTAACTTTCAGTCGGTTAGACTTTGGATCGGGGAAGGTGTCCTACCACCTCTCGATACAAATTTTGAGGAACTAAATTTGCTCACTTTCATCACCGGCGCTCTACCCAACAGCCCCCCTAATTCTGCCCATTCTCCCTCTTTTCCCATCGGAATTATTCTGACACCGGTTGCCTTGTCGTTCACGACGCCTATCGCACATTCGTCCGCGATGATCGCGGCAATCGTCTCCGCTGGTGTC
>Ga0224501_10004202_pt1 | contig 11371 bp, 6 predicted proteins | sample SF_Oct11_sed_USG_4_FD_169105 | JGI IMG/M metagenome (GOLD analysis project Ga0224501, IMG submission 169105) | Sediment microbial communities from San Francisco Bay, California, United States - SF_Oct11_sed_USGS_8_1 | ecosystem: Environmental > Aquatic > Marine > Sediment | place: USA...
ATTCAATGAGGCTATTAGCTGATACGATGATGTCTAGCTTTCAGCGTTTTAGGCAGTATACTAGCTAGTGCATTTTAAGATAGCTGCTTGATAGGTATTGATGCGATTACTTCATTACATTAAGTAACATTGCCATCCTTTTAGAATAAGTTTGAGTTTCTGAAGCGCGGTGAGATGACGGATTCAGAGCTGGAGAGTAGCTCCCTGGAGGAGGATGCTGCGGGTACTGAAACTGAACAGAACATGATCACTAGGTTGATGAGAGGTGAGATGAAACACCTCCCAATTCGACAGAGTAATGCTGTGAGGATCTTCATCAGCTCCACCTTCACAGGTAAGTGTGTCAGCCTTGATCGGGGTTTTTTGTATGCCGTTTCCACTGTTATGCAGAAGCTGCTGTGGGAGATGGTTGTGTTTTCACCCATCACATTTGAGCACGGGGCATCATGCTTCCCCTCATAGTCAGGTTTGTTTCTGTTTTGCTCTAGGATTAGGTAAGTAGCTTTTATTCACAACCGGCATGAAAGGGATTTGAACCCAGGTTTTTTTATGGTTGTGAGCCCAGTAGTCTACCACCGAGCTGTACTGTTGTCCTAGTAAGAGGTTGCCTTCACAGGATGGACCAAGCTAAGTTTTGACAGTTTTACTCAACTTGAGTCTACCAAGATTCATATCCAAAGGCAGTAAGCGTTAGCACAGAATCGTGCTTCTTTCAGTGGTTCTCACAATGGTGCAGGTCCAGTTATCAACTGCTGTAGTATTTTTTACTGTGATATACATAAATGCAGTTATTACACAGGAATCGCTGCAGTTATGTTACAAGTGTATTTTCATTATGTTGAAGTGCAAACCACTCTAATTTGGCATGCATCTAAGGTACGGAGTTGTCTAATAATGACATAAATGCACGAGTTGAGCTGTCAAGACCAACTTCGTAATGCCTGACGATAAATTTGCCTGCAACGCGCGTGGTCCAAAATCGAAAGATGCTAAGTGTCCTTCACCTAAGCATCTTCGGGTAGAGTGAGCCACTCACATAATTCCTAACTTCAACTGCCAGCAAGCCCCAACACTGGCAATTCGTTAGATGGGATTGCTAAATGCCAGAGCAGGACAATGAATAAAAATAGCTAAACTTGGCCTGTTTCTTTGATATAGATATGACAGTGGAACGCAATGAGCTGATGAGGAGGGTCTTCCCAAAGCTGAAGAAATACTGCAGAGATGAATACAATTTCGAGTTTCAGGTATGGAGTAGTGACACTACGTTAATCTATCCAGTCGTAGTTTAGGTCAAACAATAATGTGTATGACATAGCAAAGCAGCACATAAATTGATGACATTCCACTGTGTAACACATAGATATATGTGAATACTAAGTTCAATTCACTAAGGCAAGGTATGCACATATTGTTTTGAAAGCATTCCAAAATGAATGTTTTTATGTTATGCTATGTTTTTATGCTATGTTTTTACGAACACAAAAGCTTAGAAAGTTAATAAATAATCCAGTCCTGTCCTGTCCTGATACATGGAATTCATTCTCGATATCAATTCAAAAACTGCCTGATTCATACAGAGTTTAGGCTATTTAACGGCCTCAGATGGTGAGGCTCTTAGGTTATTTATTTCATCAACTATAAAAGTGAACAAGCTGGGCATGGTAAGTACAAATTCTAATAATAAAATAAAGGTGAGCATTGACACAAAGATCTATAACATCACAAGTTTATGGTTTGGTATGGACGAGGTCTGTGATGTCAGAGACAAAAGGATACTCGGGACCACTACAGTCTTAAATGCGTTGTCTTTGATTTTCATCAAAGGGCAAGTATTGTTGTAATATTTGTGCCGGAAAGCTGTTTTGAAGACGTATGAACTTTTCTAGTTTTTACCCAAAATTAAAGAGTTTTATGTAACTGCAAAGAGACGCGCTTTGGCTGAGTGGCTAGAGCACGCACCACTAGTGCTAAAGGTCTTGGGTTCAAGACACATTGTGCATGGGATTTTTTCAAAAAACCCTCTCTGTTCACCCAACAGAGATTAGGTATCTGACTCTGCTCAGAGATTAGGTATCCGACTCTGCTCAGAGATTAGATATCCGACTCTGCTCAGAGATTGGCGCCCCACCACAGTTTAGTGGCATAAGGGGAACTGCTCATTCACGCTGCTGCTGGTGCAACCTACCCCTCCAACAGGCACTTTCCCACTCAGCCATTGGCTGAGGGACAACCCTTACCATTGCTCTATGACTGTTGTACTTTGATTACATAATAGCTCAATGCGCCAACAGGCAGGTAAGCTGATCACCAATGCATATTCGGTTCAATGGTTTTTATTACAAGGTGGTGGATATGAGGTGGGGAGTGCAGGACTCGGCTGGCGATGATCATTCCACTTCCACTCTCTGTCTAGATGAGATAATAAACTGCCAGAATGAATCCATTGGTCCGACCTTCATAGTGAGTACAACAACTAATTCCTTCTCTTTCTGTCATGCTGCATATGTGGTTGTGGAGTCGCTAAAAAACTTGCCTCACCAATCTGCCACCAAGATACGAAAAAAGTGACTATATCTGATTTGTCAAAAATGAATTAGAAAATTAAGTCAATCCTGCATCAATAGGAGTATGTGTTTCTAATTCCATAAAAAAAATGGAGTGTGAATTTTTAGATTTTACTCGGTGATCGATATGGAACTTGCTATCTAAAGGCTAAAATACCCCAAACGGAATGGAGCATTCTCCACAAAGAAATTACTGATGAGAAGGTTAAGACTTTGGTGGATAGCTGGTATGCTCTGGATACCAATTCTATACCCGCTGAGATGATTCTGCAGCCAATCAGGTAAGTGTTATCCTATATGCTGGCAATGACAGGGATTCGAATCAAGGTTCTCATTGCCACGACCCTAATACTCTACCACTGAACTATCCTTCAGGTAAAAGTTCTGGTATACATCAGTATGTCCAGGCATAAAAGATGCCTGCGGTAGTTCGTGTGGCGATGTGCATGGGGTTGATGCTCTGCCTGATCTTCAATTCAAGGGCGGGCGGTGATGCGGAAGCCTCTTTTTTTAGAAGGGGATCCCCTGCTCTAGCCCCATCAGGTTGCCGTTTACCCCTCTTCTATTCACCAACTCTGTCAATCTATAACTATAAAATGCTTCTTTTGGTGCAATGAATTATCATATAATCAAGTCAAGCTAGGCTTTAGGCCAGCGGTTCCTCATTCTACTCCCGGTTCACCCCCACTTTGTTCCTTTACCTTGGTCTATTTTGGATTGCGATGATAAATCCAGAAGGCCCACCAATGGTGACTTTTTTTATGGGCTGTACCATGTACCCACAATTCTTCTTGCAAAATCATCTTTTCTTTCACCTACTGGGCTATCCTACTACAATAACAATGCAGATCTGGTAATCACAGGCTTTAAACAGTCGTTCTGTCCTGAGTAAGGCTCCTTATTTCTGCAGCTCTCGATCTAATGAGGACTGGGCAGAAGCTAAGGTACTGATGTACTCTGGTCTCAAAGCCGCCGCGAAAAAAGCTCACCTCAAACAGCTGATATCCGATGAGACACTTAGAGAATATGTTTTCTCAGGTCAGTGTAAACCGGGTTCTCTCTAAAAGCATTTGTTTGTGAAGTTTATCTTTAACAGGGTCGTGGTTTCTATGAGTTGTAGAAAGAGTTCTGACTTCAGATCAATCTGAGTTTAAACCATTTTAATTTAAATGACCGATTTAATTTGGCTTGCTGTGATTTATGACATCAGCTCCTACGGTAGACTGTACACCTATCCTAAAAAATAAACCTTTTCACTCTGTTCGAATCTCTTATCGTAAACTCCGCTTTAGCACCAGAATGAGTTTAAGTTCCACATTTAAATTCCTTTGACTTGAGGTCTCCTTGACATGTGGCTGAATGGAAACATTATGATTAACACTTGCAGAAGAAATAATGATATAACTCAGTCTCACAAAATCTTTTCAGTGACCGAAGATGAGGTTACGAAAGCGCTTCTCAAATATGACAAAAGAGACAGTTCCTGTTTGGCTTTCTGTCGACATCTAGACAATATAAATCTAGGTCACCGTAAGGCATGGAGGTACATAGACCAGGGAGATGATGGGTCTGTGAATACAGAAGCACAAGGTGAGTTGAATTGGTCTCCCACGTTAAATAACATATATCGAATGGTCGTTCCACTCTAAGTGGTTAGTTGATGTGAGAGCGTACAATTTTACCATGATTAAAAATCCTCCCGAACTCATTAGTGTTTCTGACCGCGACTGTTTACATGTTCTCTTGCTTGCGACTGTATACATGTTCTCTTGCTTGCGACTGAAATTTTTTATCGTGACTGACCAAAATCATGGGAATAGGCCTAGTATATTTTGCGATTTTTGGACACCCCAACGTTATAGTTAGCCGCTGCTCTGCTAGAGGAGTTTTATAAACATGATGGAGCTGACCTATGTCGTATTTAATAGACCTTCTGAGGCTTCTTGGAGCTAGGAATTATCTGGGCAGCTCATCCTCACACCAGGCACTCAGCACAAAAAAGTCAACTTGACTTCAAGGTCGTACTGTCTTCAACCACATGCTCTATAACTATTGAGCTACTGACATATAAAGTATCTGTTGGGGTGAATATGTTATATTTGTTCTCCTCCCTTGAAGAGAACTTGCAGATGCTGAAGCAGTCGGTGAGATCGGCTTTACCAGCAGAGAATCTCCATGAGTATTCAGTGCAATGGTCAGATGAAGGAGGGGTGAATGCTCAGCTGCATGGAGATTATCTCCAGCAGTTCTGCCAGGACTTCTATGAAGGAATCAAGCTGCTCATAGATAGAGGAGCAGCTAGTCAGAGCCAGTTCGCCAAGGTAAGTAACATTTGATGTTTTCGGACAAGCCAAGGTAATATTATATTTATTTATATTTATCATTTTCCCTGTGTATTATTATAAATTTTATTTTGATTTTCAATATGTAATAGTGTTTTCTCTGTGATACTTGTAGGACATTCGCTCATCACCCGCAGTAGAAGAGGTTTACGCTCACGAGAGCACTAGCTATTATAAAGTAGCGAAGCTCGTCCCCCGAGCAGATATTTTATCAAAGATTAAGGACTACGTCTGCAGTGACTCTATGAAGCCGTTGGTAATACACGGCTATTCCGGATGTGGAAAAACATCTGTAATGGCTAGCCTGTACAGAAACGTAAGTCTTCTGTATGAATTCTTTGCACATGTCCATAATCTAGGGGTAGAAATATAAACAATTACGACACATACTCTGCGAAGCATCTCATATAGTTTATTGATTCTGATAGATGCTGATATAGACATTTGTGTGTCTCAAGCACAGCGAGTGCTTGGACTACTTGTGACAGTAGGCTTATAACTGCCATAAAGTAAAACTGGTTTTATCATATACATGTATGTGTAATCCACCTTGCAAGGGTGGAAGTGATAAAAGCATGCATTACTCTCAACCCCTTGGGAGGGTGACAAAAGTTGGTAGTGATTAACCCACTGATTATGAATAGTAGTTAATATCACAACATAAACACTCTCTAAATCGGGGCAACTGAGAATCCCTAATACCTGTCAGGTTGTTTCCAGATCAAGTAAAAATTTAAAAATTTACAAAAGTCTGAGCTGCAAAGCTAATATCGAAAATTGATACTAGTAGGGTTCTGTATCCCTAATCCATTGTGATAATGTGCATGTTGTGCAATGTTTATTTTTTGCAGTTGAATGATTGGCTCAGTGGCAGTAAAGTTGTGAAAGTAATTCGCTTTCTGGGGACAACTCCAGACAGCTCTGACATTGAGCTACTGTTGACAAGCACCATACGCCAACTCAAAATAGCTTTCGGTCGCAGCTTGACTGACTTTGAAAAATCTACCAAGGATTTTCAAAGTCTCAGCAAGCTCTTCAAAGAGTATGTGAATAATTTAACTGTATATCTCGAGCAAAAGGTGTCTTTAGTCATAGAACCTCTTTGTCGTGATGGTGAATCTGTCCATTTGAATACCCCTTGCTTTACCAATTTTGGAGCATCATAAGTGGGTCAGTGTCAATGCTCCACCTCATAGTGAGGCTTGATTTTTGAGCTAGGATTTATGTGAGGAGCTCACAAAATGGAAGCAGGCCCTAACCAGTGTTTGAATTCAGGTTTTTGCGATTGCAAGCCATGCTCTCGACTTCTGCCTTTGAGCTAGCTTGCTATTCTCAAGAGACAGCGAAGCACCGTTGGCCTATCTGATTGAAGGCATTCTCTCAACAGCTCCATTTAGGAATTTGATAAAAGATTTTGAATTCAGGGCCTTTCATCGAGTTTGATACTGAGTTTCCTAGATAAGCTGTCACAGTGATGTAAACTTTCTCTGATACTTGTACCGCATGTAGAACTCTATAGTGGGGTGATTTTAATTTATGTTTTCATTTCCTTATGTTGCAGAGAATTGACCGCACCTAAAGGCACCAAGCTTGTTATAGTGTTTGATTCAATTGATCAACTGAAGGAAAACTCGAGAGCATTTAATTTGAGCTGGTAGGTAGTAGGTGCTTTCTTATATGATACCTTCCATATTGCTGATGAAAGGCTGTCTAAATGCTGCCACAGCTTTGCCGAGGTTGACCTTCGCTACCAATGGAGTTAAGATTAATTCATAGCATTTTGATCCCGCACTCTTTCTGTTATGGAGTTAAGATCATCGGGTTATTAATTCATAGTATTTTGGTCCCACTCTCTTTCTGTTTTCATCACATTTTTCATTTTACCGTTATTCCTTCCAGCACGCGAATGCGCCTATTATGTCACATATTATGTCAGCGAGTAGTAGTAGGCACCCACTCATTACTGAATATGGGGTTATCTGGCAAGCCATCTGGGAACGTGGGGAGTTCATAGCGTAAGTTGGCTTGCCTGGGTCAACTCACACTCTACCAGGGCACCTGCCAATTCAGTGTGAAGCATGCGCTACAAGACTGAACGAATGGCCCTGGGAGGTTGGGGTCAAGTCAACCTAAGCCATTTGTTTACAAGTCACCCGCTGAACTTCAGCTGCTCTTAGCGAGAAGGGAGAGGTGGGTCTTTAACAACCGTGAAGTGATCTTGACCCTAATTATCCACTGGTTGAGACCACCATTATTTTTAGTGTGGTGTTCCGAAGCCACATTAGTAATTTGGAATGGCGAGTTAGCTAACGGCTCATACCAGAAAACTACCCTGCCCGCAGTGAGGCTCAAATCTATAGAGTGCAAGTCCAGGCTTTTTCCCAACTAAGCGATCCTGGTCTCCATGTCACCGAAGACCCGCGTGGTGTCACAAGCTTCACATCTTAGATATCACTGATTTTTATAAGAGTTACCTCCCTCCGATTTCCTAGTTTATTTTCGTAGGTTGCCTAGTGAACTGAAGGCGAATGTGAAGGTTGTTATCTCCACCTTACCTGATATATATGGAATATATGAAGCCGCTCGGGCTCTCAATCTAGAAGACACCCATTACGTTGAGGTGCCTAAGCTCAACAAGGACGTCTGCTGGCAGATGATAGACCACTGGTTGCAAATGTCCAATAGAACGGTATTTAATATATAATAATTTTAGTCACATTTTGTTTTGCGTAGTTCACTTACAGTTGTAGGTTTTTTCTTAAGATTGTGGCTCAGAAACATCCATAGAAACAAAATTCTTGGAACGGACTGTTGTGGAATCGCTGAAATGGTTTCCTGAATGATTTTGTAAATTCCCATATAGCTCAAATCCATCCAGTTATTCCCACCATCACCCCTTCTCATTCTAGAATACTTACAGAACTTTTTTGTCCTATTTTTTCTAAGAATGGTGAGTGACTCGAATTGCATTTATTGGCAAACACGCCTTATAGAAACTTCACCCGACTTTGTGTATTGCATTTTGATAAAGAACCGTTGCAAGGCGATTATGTACTAGCATATGTTTCTACTTCCCTCATATGAGCTCATCACGGTCATGTGTTTGTGCACCAGTTACGTCAGTCAACAACAATGCTCAATTTTGTTACACACAGATGGCTTAGCAGGGCGCATCACAAGGGAGTCAGAATTATCGCTCAGCCTTACAGTGATCCTTGCTTTTCTTTTGATCTAGGATTAATGTGAGAAGCTCATGCCCACAATGGGAACCTGCCATGACCGGGATTTGAACCCAGGTTCTAGGGTTTTACCATTGAGCCACCCCGCTATGTCCATATGGTGAGGAAGGCGGATAAATCCTTTCTGATATTGATTCTGTATATTCTGCAGATTACAGCTGAGCAGAGACAGGTTGTAGACTCAGTGATGACAGATCACCAGGTTACCGCTCTCTATGTCAAACTCACCTTTGACCTTCTCCTCTCCTGGAGGTCCTATTTTCAGGTATGCTTTGGATTTAATTATAAACGGATAACTTTGGAAGTTGGACATTCTCAAACAAAAGAAGGTTCCAGAAACAGAGTCCAGTACTCGAGCAATGTTGAACTCCAGGATACCACAAACTTTGCCAGGTTTCCTATGTGTTATTTATTAGTTGTGGTTGTTATAGATATTAATCTCCATTATTTTTACCATGGTCTTCCGAAGCCATTTATTTATTCTACATGGGCACTACCCATTCTATTTAACAAATCTTCTATAAGGTTCATGATGTTTGTTTGAGGGGTAGGACCTAGGGTCTATGCGAGGAGTGCATACTCACAGTGGGCGCACAGCATGATTAGGACATGCATGAACTCGGGACCTTTTTATCTTCAAGCATCGAGCTATTCCGTCCGCTATCATCCTCTGTTATAATGTTTGAGATCAGCAGCCCACTATCTGGGCGCATTGTGTGTTTGCAGATCACTCCAGCTGACATTCCCGCTGATATTCCTGGCTTAATGAAAGTCTTCTTTGAGCAGCTGGAAAGAACCCATGGTATGTGATTATTATGGGTTTATGCTCTGTCGTCTATATTCAATGAGAAATATACGACTAGTAAAACTGTCTGACTGCATTATGGGCTTGACTGTTATTGAAGCAGAGGTACGTTCTAATATTTTAACGCTTGTTTAGGGATTTGAATGCTCTGAAAGTTCGCAGTGGGTCTGTTAGTCAGACTAGTAGTTGGTGGTTGTTTGATACAGATCAAATGTCGGAGCTACCCTTGAGTACGGTCACAATCATCATTCATCCTAGCTCCGTAATTGTGAACTATTTTAGCCGACTTAAAAGAGTATCATCAATTGCCAGCAAAGCAAGCACTCTGTTTTCAGGTCAGCTGCAGGTGCGCCATGCGTTAGGTTATTTAACGCTGACTCCTGGGGGTATCTCGGAGACAGAATTGGAAGATGTCCTCTCATTGGACGATAAATTCCTCACCACACTTTTCCAGGTAAACCCATTGATATGAACAGTATATGGATTGACAGTCGCCAATTACACAGGCACCCTGATTTATTTGTTATGGGATGAACAGATCGGTTACGGAATCACTATTAACTGTTTCTTAGCCAGTGATCATGCGATGGAGTGGTTGTAAACTGCACAGAGCAAGGTTTTCCTAATCAGATATAAATTAATTCATGCAACCACTCTTTCTCTCATTCAGTGCCACTGAGTGGTGCAGGATTGCACCTCCCGTGGTGAAAGGTGAGTCAAACAAATGGCGAGTTGCTGCCAAATCAAAGAATGGCTTGCGGATTTACAACCGGATTCTCGGGTACAGAGCCTCTGTCGCTACTTCCTTCCTAACATTGATTCATTTTGTTCACTTTAGTACCACGTTCCTCCTACCCGACGCATACCTTCCATGATATGGATCCGTATGAAGAATGATATGAGGGATTATCTTACAATGAAAACATCTGATGGAGTAGGGACACTCAACTGGTATCATCGTCAGTTCATTGAGCACGCTATGGAAAGGTCGGTCAGTTGACAACTCCTTGTCACATGCAGTGGTTGAGCCCTTGTATAGTCGTACACTCGTAGATACGTGGTACGAGAGAGAGAGAGAGAGAGAGAGAGAGAGAGAGAGAGAGGGGGGGGTTTCTGAAAATTTATTGCATAAGTTCTTTTGAATCCAGGACCTTCAACATCACTCAGCCACAGCAACTCTCGCTGCCAACTGTTAAACTATCCAGATAATGGCAATCTTGTTCTCTCATTTTATCTGCGATTGCATCATCACTGGAAACATCGACTCTAGCGCTCATTTGTTATGGTTGGAGACAAAACTTGGAATCGTTCCACCTGTAACGCGCACAAAATTCATGCGGTGGTTCTGTTCGGAGTTTAGGTATGTTACTGGGAATGAAAGCGTCACGTACCTGGCTGATATGGTGGTCGCTTACTTTACTGAGCTCTGGTATGGCCAGGAGAAGCCATTCCTTTATAATGAGCGACAGATGCAACACCTACAGCTTACTTCTCCCCAATCACAAGCTAACAGGTAGGCTAATCTTTTATTCGCCCAGATTAAACATCTATAATTGCCGATTTATTGGCTAGTTCTTATATTTTTAACCATCAAGAATTAATTTTCGACCATTGCGATTGTGACTTTTGTAGTTTGCTGACAGAGATAACCAAGCCCTTCTAGTTTTGTTGAAATGAATTCAGTGGGCCAATACATGAAATACATTTGATTGTATTACTCTATTCCCTTAAAATACTGCTTAGTGAACTACTCGGTGGCTGTTGGACGATCTATCACAAAGCTCGTATAATGAATTGTCGATTGAAGGACAGAACAGAAAGCATGGCTTCATGGCTGGTTTTATACAGGTACGTGTCTGAGCAGAAGACTTGCTTAAAGCGAGGACATTACAACGCACGGAAGCTCAATGTTCTGTCCGAGCTCTGGTCCTCTCAGCTGCAGATTCATAACCTCATAGAGGGAGCACGGGCATACATATTTGACGTGCAATTCCTGACAGGTTGGTTCGCCTTTATAAATACAATAGACAGTCTTTTGTTTGCCAACATTCTGCTGGGTTTTTACATGCATGTTTGTTGAAGGAACCTTTGATAAATATTCGTACAGTGGCATCAAATGAAAATGAATTAGGCGGCTCCATACGGCGTCGAACGTAGATCAAAACAAGACATCCATTCAATGTTTGTCCCAATTTTGTTGTCGGGCAGGAAATCTCACAGCTTGTAATGCAAATCACTGTGCTGACGTCTAGTCCGAGGTCAATTCATAGCTCCTTCCGCAATCTAAGGAAAATTCGACCTGCGCCGATTGTTAATCAACAATCATTCACTGCGGCTTCATACGTACTTCTGTTGCCGATAAATCTGAATGCTGATGAAGGATTTCTCAATGAACATCCGCATATAAACCAAGCAAAT
>Ga0224501_10004203_pt1 | contig 11370 bp, 8 predicted proteins | sample SF_Oct11_sed_USG_4_FD_169105 | JGI IMG/M metagenome (GOLD analysis project Ga0224501, IMG submission 169105) | Sediment microbial communities from San Francisco Bay, California, United States - SF_Oct11_sed_USGS_8_1 | ecosystem: Environmental > Aquatic > Marine > Sediment | place: USA...
ACTTAGCATGGAGCACCACAAGCTGGTCAGTATCAACGCTCCACCTCAGCAAGGCTAGTTTTTCCTTTGTGTTAGGATTAGTTAGTGTGAGGAGCTTATATGGGAGTCTGAGGCTATATGGAGCAGTAGAAGCCAGGTATTGCATTGAAGAGCTTATTCTTACAGTTGGTGCTGAGCATGGCTACAACCTCAGCTTGACCCCTGTTGATCTCGAGCCAAACACTTTACACTCACAGCATGGGTAAAATGGGCGGGCAGTTATTTTGACCGACATAAGACCAACAGGATATAGTTTGGTAGTACATGTAACAAGCTGACAAAATTTGTGCCGTCACGCATAGCGCAATCGTTACTACGGCTTCCCCACACGTGGGTTTGCATTCCATAGTTGGTGGACTCTGGCCGCGCGTCGCGACTGACTGAGACTTGCCACAAAGTCGGGATCAGCTCAAAGTATTTAGACGCCACCCAGTTTTTAACCCCTGATCTTAGAAGGAATCTGCGGCCATTAATAAACTCCCTGATTTATTCCTGTGTTGAGTTCCGGAAACTCTAATCCAACACGCTCATTGTATCATGGGTAGAAACATTCGCTCAGTTGACTCAAATTTAACTCCTGGTTCATGCATCAGTATTGTTGTTTTGGAGCATGATGTTACACAAGGGAAGCGCCCTAAGAGTTACCTTCTCTCTGAGGCACGTGGGTACAAGGCAGCGAGTGGAAAATCTCCGTATGATGTACCATGGGAAATGCTGAGCTTATGACTCATTAGGCCATTTTCTGTCTACCCCTGATAGCTGTCATGACATAAACGAAGCATCAGTTAAATTGCCACGGAAACTCCTATCCACTGAGCATTTGAACTAGATTCTATTTTGGAAAAGTCTTCTTAGTCTATATTAGTCTATATTAGTCTATATTAGTCTATCTTAGTCTGTATTATTTTGTATCAACACAAGCTTGGGATGCTCACAAAATGTGATGACCAAGGTCTCTGGTAGGACAATTAAAACGCAGTCAAGCAAATTATGGTTTGTTTGTTTTTTAGGTACAGACGGTCAATCCGGGTTTGGTAAGAAGTTTGCGGCTCCTCGTCCACCGCAGTACGTGGCGCCATCTCGTGGCAGCATGGCGCTCAAACTCGACTCAACCAGTTACCTTTATCAACCAAAAGGTGAGTGGCATTCTGTCCGTGGAAATTCTTGGTACAGGGTATAATTTTAGCTATCTGCAAACTCGACCCATCACAAGTAACCCTCTGTGTTTCGTACAGCGTCTTCATGGTTCTGGTGAAGATGTCGGATTAGATATTTGATTTTAACCAGTTAGGCCTTAGCATGGAGCACCACGGGTGGGTCAGCATTGATGCTCTATTTCATAATGAGGCCTGGTTTTGTTTTGAGGTAGAATTGGGAAATGTTGTAGTTTCTCACAATTGTGCAGTCCGTTCATCTGCTCTCCTTCCATTTGATGTACATCTGTGAGCGTATCGAGTAAACTGATTTCAATCTCTATGGACTTGCCCACTTGTATACAGCAGAGCATACATTAGCTTTTGGCTACAAAATACTATTCCGCCCAGAATTCAACCACTAACTGCTGGCGGCCCATCGAACTGCTCAATAGTTAATAAGGATTTTTGTTACGTTTTGACACAAAGCTTTAATATGCACCGTCTCTCGAGTTTGCCCTTTTATTATATAAGGTAGAAAATCTTAATGCAGGGTCATACTTCATTTACCTATGCTAGATAACATTTATCTGTCTCCATGGAAACTGAACACATCCTTTTGAAGGTGACTGATTGTTCGGCCCCGCCTCTCCGTTATAGCTTTGTGTTTCAACGGCATTTCATTAAATCGCGGGTTGACTCCCAGCATAGCCCCCAATTGAGGCTATGACCTGTGAGCGAATGTTATAGTTTACTGGACCTTGAACCTTGGGAGGGGTTCCCTTGCTGAATTACCAGGCCCTCCCATGGAGTTACCTTCTCTATAGAGTGAACTGATAGTCTAGTGGATAGCGTACTGGGCTTTGGACTCGGGGTCCCGGGTTCGAATTTCAGTTCGGGTAAAAACTTTGTCTTTCACGACACCCTCGTCGGTTTCGGATCACGGCGTTAACTTAAGGAACCCCTCCCATAGAGCTACCTTCTCTATGGGGCACGCAGGTGCAAGCAGAAAGTCTCCTAATGATGCATCCTGGGAAACGCTGAGTCATAGACACACTAGGCCGCTTTCTGCACCACTCCTCTCATGGAGACACAGAAAAGAACACTATGTTAAGTCATGTATTAAACTGATCACAACTGACATTTCATCATCATAATTGTCCATCGTTCTCAAACACGACCAACTTCCTTTTGGGTTATAGCTGTTTTCGATGGCATCCATACATCCTCAGGTGGCTAAACAGTCCAATCTTTAAATCTGGGCTTGGAAGCCATGATTTAAGATGTGGCATTAGTGAGAGGGGAAACAGCCCGAGCGTTGAGGGTGCATTCTGTATGGCAGCACTCTTTGCTTCAGCCACCCTAATGCTCTTTTCCTCCACAGTATAATTTTTATAGTACATGCTAGTGTCTATGCTAACCGGGCCTGGGGAGTCTTATCAAAGTTTCCATTTAATTAGTGTGTAGTGCATTGGACTTGGGAACCATGGGACCACGTGTTATTCCTGTGTCAAGGTTGGCTTACCATACCATGTATATAAAGGACCCCCCACACAGAGCACAATTCTCCAGGGGGGGGAGGGGGTGCAATAGATGACAGCACCAACTAGAGCATATTTCAAAATTGTGATACACCATCACCTGCAGGAAGCGATGCCATAGACTGCCCTGCAGAAATTAAGTTAGTTATTTTTGCGTTTTACTAAATTCATGGAAGATATGATAGTCTGGCACTGGATAACATTATAGAGATGCCGGATCGTCTCCTAGGCTTCCATTTCAGTGGAAAATGAAAATCATGTTTTTTAACTAGAGCGTGACGCTGCTGAAGCCAATTTGGGAAGTAAGTAAAATCAACTATTTGCTGTACGAGCTTAAACTGCAGAGTTAATAGGAGAAGGACTTTAGAGGCTGGAAACTCTGTCTAAGTATTGTCTTGGTGGGGCGGGGGAGTGATGGCGAAGTCAATAAAAGTTACTGGGTGGTTTCTCATAGAAATACCTCCTCTATAGGGCACGCTTACGCGTGCAGAAAGTCTCCTTCTGACGCGCCTGAGAAACGCGAAGAAGAAAACCTGTTGATTAAAAATACCTCATTCATTTTGACACCTACTTATATTTTATGCTTGTTTCTGTCATGGAATCAATCAGCAAGAAGCCCTTTCAATGCTGGAACATTTATTGTTACTCATTCATATCCTGGCCAGTGTCAAAGGTTTGCAGGTACCCTGACTAGTGTCAGGGGTATACAGGTACCCTGCAGGCACCATGACCAGTGGCAGAGGTTTGCAGACATTGGCCTATATACTGAGCTGTACACTCATGGTTTCCCAAGATGCATCATTAGGAGACTTTCTGCTTACTTCCACGTGCCCCATCAGTAAGGCAGCTCTATTGGAGGGCTTCCTTTGTTCTACGATGGGATCCAAACTCCACGAGGGTGTCGCGAAAGACAAAGTTTTTGCCTGAATTGGCAATTGAGCCAGGGAGCCCAGGTTAAACACCCAGTATGCTATACACTAAGCCATCGTCTTCACTGCGGTAGTAATGTGAAAGTAATTTATTCTGTTGCTCACGGGTTCATCCATCACTTTTCTTTTATGAAAATCACTGATGAGGCTGCTAACCTTGATTCGCTGTTGGACTTGTCCCAATCATTCATAATAATGATGTATGATGCTGATGGTATGCTCAGCAATTCTGCCCATGCGTTACCCCGAAGGGGTGGAGTGATAGGTTAGTGTATAGCTTACTGGGCCTGACTGGGGATCCCTGGTTCACTTCTAAATTCGGGCGTAACCTTTGTTTTTCGCAACACGCTCGTCGGCTTCGGACCCCGATATTAAATATACGAGCCCATTCATAGAGTTACCTTCTCTATGGGGCACACTGGGAAGAGCTGAAAGTCACCTAATGATGCACCCTGGGAAACATTAAATCAGCGACTCGGTAGGTCAATTTCTGCAAATCCCTGACACTGGTCAGGATACGAAAGAAAAAAAATATTAAGAAAATGCATGATGGTCGTGTTACTTAACAAGACAGCAGACGATGCACAGAAAAGTTACCCTTCAAATACTTAGATGACTTTCTAACTTTGTATAATTTTCAAACATTCCAACACTTGTAATCTCCTCCATTCTAAGTTGGAGCAGGATCATTGATATTTGACCAGGTCATCTCTGATTTCGGTTTTGGATTTGTCCTACCGACAAAGTTTTCGCTTTAATAATGTTATCCGCGTTAAATAAAATCGATCTAACCTAGGCTCTCCTCCTGTTAACCCCTCCCCCATGCATGGACTTAATCCATGGTCCTTAAGTTCTAGTTATTGTTTTGGGGGTGCCTTATTATCACCATGGCAACGCGAGTCACGGATTATAGCCTTAGATGCAGCCCTCTCAGGTCAACTAACAATACTAACAGCCAGGTAACTGGACTGGGGCCAGCAAACCTTGTGGTTTTTTCTGCATATATGTATATAGCTCTTTGTTTCAGCGATTAACAGTAGTTGGACTCCGCTGTGTTTCAATTATTAATATTTGTTAAGCCGGTTGATGAATGGGGGCAAACTTCATAATGGGTGCATTCGCATGACCGGTTTTTTCGAGATTAAAATGAATTACAGTCATGAAGTCCGCTAAACAGTTCAAGAGCGCGACTGAAAAGCGCAATTTGAAAAGCATCTTTCAGTTTCCGTCGCGGTCTGCGATCGAAATCACGCGAACAGAATTGCGCGACTCAAAGTAGGCATCAGCGTGGTAGTTTAGGCAAATGTCAAGGTTACCGTTAAGAAACTTGATTACTACACTGAGATAACGGATCGCGAACGATTGTTCGGCTCTAACCAATCAGTTAAACGATCGAAATATTCTTAAGTTTTCTAATTGCGACTGAAATTTTTTGATTGCGTCTGACCGAAACCACGCGAATAGACCTAATTTGCTATGAGTACTTATAGGATAGGATGAGATCAGCTTGTTATTCAAGGTCGCGACCTGAATACAACAAGGGAGAAAGCATAAGGTGAGGTGCAAGCTTGGAACGAATCTGAGTCGCCTGGTGCAAAGGCGAATGAGCTATCCAGTAAGATTGATAACACAGCCTGGCTGGCCCCAATTGGTCCTTAAGATCTCTCTTTCCTGTTTGTTTCTGAGGACATGTGTCTGGGTTTCCTCTGACATATGGTCTCTTCACTGTTATGGCGAAACTGCTGGCTCAGGTACTTGTTTATTCACCAGTTAAAGCTTAGCATGGAGCACCACGAGTGGGCCAGTATTAATACTACACCTCATAGTGAGGCTTGTTTTTGTTTCAAGCTAGGATTAATATCAGAAACTCATACTCACAATGGGAACCCACCGTCAGATGTCATGGTCCCGTGATTTGCCCCATAGATTGGTCCTCTAGCCGTCAATAAATCGTTTTGGGGAGGTTCCCTTCGATGTTCCTATCCATGCAAATAAAGACAATCATAGTCCTGAAGTGGTGGCTTAAAGAGTTGCACATTCAACTTTAAATCAGATGACCACGATCCAATTCTTAGTTTGTGATTTCACGCTCGTAGGATTTCCATCACGATGTTAAATGCAGGAGGCACAACTCTAAAGAACCGAAACTACGGGGGCAAACCATAAACCACTCTGAAAATAGCTATTGACTTAGTTATGCCATCCATATAAAAGGAGACGGTGCTCTGGAAGATCTACCTCCAGATTCAGCCGTTTGAAGCAGGCTTTGTATGTAGGGATGCCTGGCCATTTACAGTTGTAGATACGCCTATGTAGGTACATGTATATGATAAAGAATAGAATAGCCTATTATCAATGGACATGACAACATAATTAAATTAATCTGGAGTCTAATTCCTGTCAATCGCTCAAACAAGGAATATCCATGTAGAACAAGATGATCTTATTTTATCTTACTTCTGATCTGCATGCATCAAGACTAGTCATTATTCGCCCAAGCATATGGGGTAATACTATACTTGGGTGAAGATTGGATAATACTCGCCCAACTATACAGGAGGATCGAATATGAGATTTGTGTGTATTTGCGGGGTTGTGACCTAAGGCTAATCTCCCCCCTCTGAGGACTCGGCCGGTGATCCCGTTAGGAGCTCTCGAGGACACTTGTGTTTATTCAGTCAAGTCATTCGGGTCGTTCGCTTCAGGGGATATTAGGATTATCGTGTTAGGTAAGTCTGCATCCACAGAAAATGAAGCCTCCATTTAGCGGAAATTTCAATGAGCTATTTCTGTTGTTTTTTTTCGGGTACTCACTTATTATTATACAGGGGCATTTGGCCATTTTATCTAACAGATTCCCCAAAGCCTGAGGCTTGTTGGAGTAATACGTGCTAGAATATATGCAAGGAATTCTTTCTCATTTAGAGAACCCATCGTGAGTGGGATTCAAGCTCAGGTTCTTACGTTTACGAGCCCAGCACTTTTTTTTAATCAGCCATCGTCTGTCCGTGGTTGGACCTCGGCCTTCCTCCTCACTGTCCACAGGTTGTGTGGTGTCATTGAGGGGAGATTGAGCCATTTTCTGCCACGCTGGGTCAGGACGGGTTGGCAGAGTGTGATCAGTCAGGGAAAAATCCCTTGAAATACTCCGCCGTGGCCGGGAATTGAACCCGGGCCACGGGGAGGACAGACTGTGAGCTATCGTGACCAGTGAACTATTGCGCTATTTCATTGGCAGCCTTATTAACCAGACTTATTAAATCGAGGCTTGCTTTGAATCTGTCAGAGTCGGGAATAACACACTCTCATCCTCTCCACAAGATTCCTCTTCATACCTTCCATGAAATAACTAAATCGATCGTCACTGCAAGTTTGACTTAATTTTTATTTTGATAGCACAACCAGTTGCATAGACGTCCAGATCAAAGTGGTATATAAACAAAGCTTTGCGCCATTAGTTTTAGCCGAGGTGGTTTGAATGTGCGTAATGTACAAAATAACCACACATATCCTATTGTTATCTGTTCCAAGATCTTAACTGAATGTAGTTTTGTTAAAATAATCTGATATACATTCTGGGATGGATATTTAATTCCTCAATTTCAGTAAAGATCACGACACTGTTTGTGAAGGCTGTCTTGAGACTCCCATAATTTAAGACACGAAGATCATTATTCTGGCGCTTGCCTGAACCACCTTTTTGGTCCGTTACCAATAGCATTTGGATATTCTCACCATTTTTGCATATTCAAATTTCGCCTACTTCATACGGGTTTGCATGAATCCACTGCAGTTAGACAACAGCTCTGTATAGCCTTTATTTTTTGCTTGGAGAGGTGCTATGTGGTTAAGTGATTAGATCACTCGGCTCTAAAGGGTCTGGGTTCAAGACACAGACTGTGTGCGAGATCTTTCAAAAACTTACTCTGCAGGGATAGGTACCCGACTCTCTTCAGAGCTGGGGAAGATGTAATTGGTAAGGAAGAGAAGTGGGTGGGACCCCACATTAGTTACATCATTTCCACATGTTTATACTGTCTTTTTCCATCCTTTTCGGTTTTGGGTCGTGACGCTAATTAAAGGAGGCAAAAGTAAAAAGTTACCTTGACAACGGTGCAAGCAGAAAATCTCCTAATGACTCAGTATAAGACAATTTCTTCACTCTTCCTGACAGAAGATAAGAAAAAGAGGCATTATCCATAATCCTGCTTGATCTTACACGGGTTATAAATCATCTAATGAGTAATTAATAGCAATTAAACAGTATCCCTAGGGGCTGTTCGTAATCCGTGAGAGGTAGTCATTAGGATGCATATATCAGATTTAAGATTTGCGGTTGTGAATTGAAATCTAAAAAATGTTCTGGTGACGAAACCATTTAAGCTTTTAATCCGTTCAAACAGTGGTGGTCTACAACAAGAAACTAGTAACTCGGATTATCTAACGATTATTTTTCAATCTCGCGTCCCTAACCGCGTTGCTCATTTCTCTTCTTCATGCGCCTGTTGGTAAAGTGGCCATAGCTGAGGTTACTACTAAAGCCATAGGCATGTCTAGTTATTCATTGATTGAATGCATCGCGTAGACTCGAACGTAAAGGCAAAGAAAAGAACCAATTTGTGGCGATCGACCAATAGCCATGGCATATGGGCTGTGAGCAAAACAATTATGATGATAAAGGAAGGGTCAAGTTTGTCCATTAGACAATGGGTGTGTGAGAAGGCGGCTGTAAGAGAGCCAAGTTGTCCTGGAAATGGTGTAGCTGGGGTGGGGTACCACTCCTCTTTCCTCACCGCCATCACCTACCACAGCTCTGAAGAGAGGTGTGTTCCTATTTGCTGCTGGGTGAACAAAGAGTTTAAAAGAAATCACATACAATCGAGCCTTGATCCTTCAGCGCCAGTGGCATGTGCTCTGTAATTGTTCAGCCACAGTGCCTCTCTTTGTATGCATTGTGTAGCCTGCATTCGATACAGCTTTTGCTTTCACACACTGTCAAAAGGTACCAAATATGCCCTCCTTGCGCTGCATCGAGTTTGCGCAATTTTTCCCTATTACCTTAGAATCAATGAAGAGGCGGATGGTTTTAAACTGTCTGAGATACAATATGGCTGAAATGCTTCATATAACTTTGGATTGGTTGGTTAAAAAATTGTCCAAGTTGCTGCCTTGGAGCCAATGCAAATAATAAAGGATAAAAGTTTGTACAGCCATAGCTGCATGTTCTCACGCAATTTGGTAAGTAGAGTAAACGCCTAATTAACCTCAAAAAGTTTCGAGTGGAAATACTGCCGCTGTGCCAGTTGAAATGGTATCAACAAATACACACATCATGTACATGTATATACTGGGTTTGGACCTACTAAGCTAGGGCAGGCTAGGCCATTTTTTATAGGAGAGGCGAGTTTTCGGGTGAAGTTTCAGGGAGCGTCATCGGGCTGTCTGCCAAGGATTCAAAGTGGGCAACTATTGGCTGACCTAGTTAAAATGGAAGAGAAGAAAATAAATGATTAGGCAATCTAAAGATAGTGAAATGTCCTGATTATTCCAGCAATTATAGTGAATAACCATAAGGAGTCATTTTGCTAACTGAGAGAAAATATATTTTGATAAAGTCTTTGACAGGGTTTAAATGAGGACTATTTCTCTAGAGCCCTTGTTTTCGGATGAGTTTTTAGTCGACCCACTAGAAACTTTTCTCCTATAAACGCGTCTCATGAGCACTGATCAGTATTTCGCATTGACTACTCCTGGATACCGGCTGAGGTCTCCATGTAATCACCTCTTTTGAATTAAAGATCATGTTTGGGTCATCCATTGATACCCCAACCCCAATCTGTTCACGTGATTGTCATTAATGGCAGTCTCTCTCTTACAAGCAGTGGGGAAATTAATATAAGTGTTATGGGAGTTGGTTTAGGCTTGTCTAGCGATCCGTTAGCTGATATACCACCTCTTGAGTACTGTGGGAGGATCACATACAGCCCTCGAAGCTGTATGAGGGTTCTCAGTAGCCCCCGAGGCTGTGTGATGTCATGCTATACTCTCAAATGACAACATTACGGATCATTGCTGTGACAAACACTATCATTACTGATATAGTGGCCATACCCTGACCCCTGGGCACATGTCCATACCTGATATTACGTGGGGTCATTGTTATAACTATCTCACCGTAAGCTGCCATAAGATTACTGGGACTATATTGAATAGGATATTAGATTATCATCTACGAACTAATCCCTCCTGTTGGGTGACGATCGGATTACGACATGGAATAAGTGTGTAATATCTTTCACATCGACTTCCCCAAGCCAAAACACTTTATCGATCTTCAACTGTTGTGATCCATATCTTGACGTTAGACTACAACCCTTTCTGGTTAGTAAGGCTAACGCTTGTGCAACTAATTTTGCCACAATTCAAACCAATTTACACTTGAGTCAAGCATCCCCGTGGTCCTCTTCGAGTCCACCGAGCGCATAGTGTGGTTGTTCGATTGAATTGATCACACAACTTGGTTGTTGTTTATTGTAATTGATGTTGATATGTAATAGCTGGATAGCTTAATGGCTGAAGCCTTCACTCAAGGTTGAAAGAACCTGAGTTACAGTTGAAGTCTGGTCACGCTGAGCATCCACTGTAGGAATGAGCTTCTCGCATTGATCCTAGCTCTTACCACCCCAACAAGCTTCAGGCTTAGTTGGTTCATTAAATGGGATGGGCAAGTGCCTAAGTAGAACAATTAACATAGAAATAACAGTGACATGTATAGTAACTATCAATTCAGAGGTGTTTTTATAACTAGAATGACATGTATCTTGTATTAGACTTCATTCGAAGACCAGCTGGTTTTTATAGAAACACATTCAATGGCATAGATATAACTAAGACAAAATAAGGGCCAGTGGCACGTCTTTGGGCTGGTTTATGGTTTGGTGGGTGGGGATCCATGAACATCACAATCCAAACACTGCCAGAGATAAAGGCACCAAGTAGAGGACAAACCTGGAATCAAACCCGGGTCACCTGGTCGATATCTGAATGTGCTATCAATGAGTCACATGTGGTATAGGTTTGTACCCCCTAGGGGCATTTACCCTCTCATAGGGATGTGCTAAATACCTGGTATTACTCCAGTATCCAGTCCAAAATATGTTACTCTGACCACGTAAATCCATCCATTCAGCTCACCCATCACGTGCATGCCATTGTCGCTTGTAGAATATTGCTGGCTTGAGTATGCAAATTGTGTTGTGCTACCCCTTAGCCAACATTCATCACTATCATTACGATTGCCGATGCATACAAGTGTAGCCAGTTCATTGACATAAGCCGTCAACAAGCTGCTAATGAAATGCTGTATGCATGCACATTATGTATAGGAATCTGCGGCACGGATTGGGGTGAAACGATAGCTTAATGGATAGCGAACTGGGCCTTAGAACGCGTGCTCATGGTTCAATTCCTAGTTTGGGCAAAAACTTGTCTTTCCCAATGTCCTCATAGGCTTTGTTCCCAAGATTAATTAGAGGAGGCCCTCCTTTGAGTTTCCTTTTTTTATGGGCCACGCAGGTGCAAGCAGAAAGTCTCCTAATGGTGTACAATAGGAAACTCAGAGTCAACGATTCAGTAGGCCAATCCCTGCAACCTCCTGACAGGGCACCTGAGGGGTACCTGCACCACTCCTGACAGGGCACCTGAGGGGTATCTGCAAACCCCTGACAG
>Ga0224501_10004204_pt1 | contig 11368 bp, 10 predicted proteins | sample SF_Oct11_sed_USG_4_FD_169105 | JGI IMG/M metagenome (GOLD analysis project Ga0224501, IMG submission 169105) | Sediment microbial communities from San Francisco Bay, California, United States - SF_Oct11_sed_USGS_8_1 | ecosystem: Environmental > Aquatic > Marine > Sediment | place: USA...
TACCCGGTACAACTCAATGAAGAGTCCGGCCGAATCAATTTCTGCATGGTAAAAAGATACCAGTCCGGCGAGTCCGATAATGGCGAACAGGGGCACTCCCAGAAGGGCCAGAAGGATGATTGTGAGGACGATCATAAAAGTCATCTCGCATTCCAAAACTTTACCGATTCGTCATACACGCGCAAGAAGTACCTGAGGGAAATTACTGCAAAACTGAATGGTAGGATAGTTTGAAAAATCCACGCCGGTATATCAAAAAACAGAGTGGTTGGAGATTCCATTTCGAATTCGACAAACTTCCAGGCCGCATAGGAAAGGAAGACCGTGATCAACCCTGAAAGGAAACCTATTAAAATGTTAAGGATGGGTTTAAAACGACTAGGAATAAAGTGTGTGAGAACATCGATAGAAATATGGCGGCGGTTTCTGACGGCCAGAGAGGCGCCCAGGAATCCCACCCAGAGGACCAATTGACGCAAAAATATATCGGTCCACAAAAAACCGGTATTCAAGAAATTCCTTAAAAGCGCCTGGCCAAAGGAAAAAAATACCATGAGAAAAATCAGGATCACGAGAAGACCAGATTCCGCCTTGGCCAGCCATTCATCCAATTGCCTGATTATACGTATCATCGGAAGAGGGGGTGAGAGATTTCAGCGGGGCGGGGCGGTCCGCCAAGCTGTGCAGGTACTGATTGAATATAATAAAGACTTTAACTGGATGGCTCAATAAATTATTATATTTCCTTTTGATTTGGAGTGTTACAGTGAAACCGGATGAGCTGATTTGTTTGTTTGTGTTGCTGTTGACCTTCTGGGTAGGACCTGACAATGGTTTTGGGGAATCCTCCCCTGCAAGAGAACCGGCAGAGATGGTATTGATTCCCGCCGGAGACTTTTCAATGGGAAGCCCGGAAGGCAAGGGCCGCAAGGACGAGCACCCTCAGCACACCGTGTATCTGGACGCCTTCTGGATTGATCGTTATGAAGTGACGGGCGGCGATTTTGCCGAGTATCTGGCGCAGAACCCCAATCAACATCCAACCATCACCGGGTGGCATGACCGGCAGGTACGACCGGGAATGGAACGTAAACCGGTGATCGGACTCACCTGGAAACGGTGCCGGAATTACTGCCTTTGGCGCGGTAAACGTCTCCCGACAGAGGCCGAATGGGAGCGGGCCGCAGGTGGAGTGGGTCATCGGACTTACCCGTGGGGGGAGGAGCCTCCCGATGAAAAACGAGCCCATTTCAATCGGTGTTGTTTTATCAATAAAGGTGATACTCTTCGGGAGGTAGGCTCGCTGGAAGCGGGCAAAACTCCAGAAGGAATTTACGATATGTCGGGAAATATTGCCGAATGGGTTTTCGATTGGTATGATGCGCGCTATTACCAAAAAAGCCCGCGCAACAATCCGAAAGGGCCTTCACGAGGAAAATACCATGTGGTTCGCGGTGGCGCCTGGAACAGCCTTTCAGATTATATGCGGGTTTCACATCGCTATGGTCAGAATGATGGGCAGGAGTTTTATGGTATCGGTTGCCGATGCGCCAAATCTTTTAACGATAAAAAATAAACCTTTTGGGCATTTATGGATAGTTTGGATGATAAAATTGATGGCTTGATGCGGGATAAGTTGATTTCTCTGATTCAGGAGAACGTGGTCCGTATTAAAAGAACCACGATTAAATATACCAAAAGTAATAAGAAGCATACGCTGGAGCACTGGCAGGCCGTTTTCGACAGTTATGGCAAGGTTTTTCGGAATATGCCCAGAGAGATGATGCGCATTGAAAAAGAAGTGCGTATTAAATTTGTCAGTCCGCTGACTGATGCACGAATTATTCGGCTTCAAACCCTGATTAATTCAGAAGTGGAAATGCTCCTTCATAAACTCACCAGGGAATGCCAGCCTGAATTTGAAAAGCTGGGTCACGGAGACGATTTTGAAAGGAAAGTAGAGGAGGCTCGGGCCAAACTAAGTGAAGGCCTGGAACAACAGATTCAAAAAACTTTAGAGGCGGTTAATGGAGAAAACGAACCGGGGAAAAAACTCGGGGTTCAGGATATTATGAGAATATACGATGTCAAAGAGTCCACCCTGCATGAGATTAATATTATTTCTCCCTTGCAGAGTATCAATTCTATCCTGGCCAAAGTTAATGGGGTAACCGAGCTTAAGGAAAGCCTGGAAAGCCTGCAGGAGGGTTTCCGGAGTTTGTTTCAGGATTTTCAAATGAATCGGGTGAATGATGTCGCTACCATGGAAGCCCGCAAGAAATTAAAAATGGAAATAGCCCGTGATACCATGACGGTCCGTGAAATTGTTTTGAATACTCAACCTTTTCTTGAGCAACTGATCCTTCCTGAAGACAGGAGAAACTCAGAGGTGGTGAGAAAATCATGGAATAATATTTTTGAGATTCTGGAACGACAGGAAGGACGTTGGGCACCGGTGATTCCAAAATTTAAACCGCTATATAATTATATGTGTGGCGAGCAAAATTAATGATGAATAGAAAAATTAAATTTCACGATGTGTTTTGGCGACCCAACAGAGTCCTTTTATCGCTAGGGGTTCTTATTCTGATAAGTTTAGCTGGATGTGTAAATGTACAATTGACCCCTAAGATGGGTTCATTCAAGGAAAAGACCGTATCAGGCGAGGGCGCAAATAAAGTTGTGGTGATTGATATAAAAGGCATGATTTCTAATGAAAAGCAGGTTTCCGCCCTGGGAGCGCAGATAGAGGTCGGTATGGTCGACCGCGTACGTGAGGCTTTAAAGAAGGCTGAGGAGGATGACGATGTCAAAGGACTGATTCTCAGAATCAATACTCCCGGCGGAACGGTGACTTCCAGTGATATTATTTACCATGAAATCAAATTATTCAAAGAGAGAAAACGGATTAAAGTGTATGCGATTGTTATGGACCTCGCCGCTTCTGGAGGTTATTACATCGCCCAGGCAGCAGACAGGATCATTGTCCACCCAACGTCGCTCACTGGAAGTATTGGTGTGATAGCCCTTAAAATGAATTTGAAAGGGTTGATGGATAAGGTGGGTGTGGATTTTGAAGTGGTCAAGTCTGGTGATCATAAGGACTTTCTGTCGCCATTCCGTCCGCTGACGGAAAACGAACGCCGGGTTTTTCAGGAAACGATAGACGAACTGCATCGCAGGTTTGTCGCGACCATTGAAGAAAACCGGAAAGACCTTAATGCCGAAGAAATTAATAAACTCGCCGATGGCCGAATCTATACCTCACGCCAGGCTCTGGAAGCCAGACTGGTGGATCAAATTGCCTATATGGATGAAGCGGAAGACTTCATCAAGAAAGATTTGGGGTTGGATAAAATTCGTCTGGTGGTTTACCATCGGGCGGGGCAATATAAATCCAATGTCTATTCTTCGCAGATCCCGCCTTCGACCATAAATCTCAATCTGATCAACCTAAATTTTATCCCGAAAACCCCCGAGCCCAATTTTATGTATTTGTGGATGCCCTGAGTGTCCGCCTCTTCTTTAAACCCAGTTAAGCCCTAATTATACAGATATTTTGGGATGGAGTCAGTTGACGATTTACTTTGATTTCTTTACCATGTATATACTGGTACTATTTCTATGAATAGCCATTATTGGCTAATAATCTGGTTCTTTCATGGCGTGGACTGAAGACAACATTCGAATTTTGATTGCAGAAGACGATCCCGACGATTTGTTCCTGTTTGAGGAATTAATTCTTGAGGGAGTCTTTGATGGGGAAATCAAATTGGATTCTGTTTCCACTATGGAAGAGATCGATCAAAATCTGGATGAATCCACCTATGATCTATTCTTCCTTGATTACCGCCTTGGTGAATGGAATGGATTGGATATACTGAAAAAAATTCGGGTAGACGGTTATACCCTTCCCGTAGTTATGCTTACAGGCCAGGGAGATCAGCAGATCGCCGTTCAAGCCATGAAAGCGGGAGCCATTGATTATCTGGTTAAATCTGAACTTAACGCAGAAAGTCTTTCTAAAACAATTCGTCACTCTCTTAATTTAACCAAGGAAGAACAGCAAAGGATTCAGGCCGAAAAATCACTGAAAAACCAGGGCCAACTATTGCAAGGTGTCTCGGAAGCCGCTACGCGTTTGCTCACGGTCTATGATCATGAATCAGCAATCAAGGAATCCCTGCGCATTGTTGGAAAAGCGGGAAATATGGATAGGGCTTACATTTTTCAGGATCACCCACATCCAGAGACGGGAGAAGGCGCTTTTAGTGTGAAGCACTTCTGGAGCCGAGGAAATGATGAATTTCTGTCAGGAGACCTTTATGATTTGTCCTATGTTGGCATGGGGTGGACGGATTGGTTGAAGGATCTGGCGATGGGTAAATCCATTTGCCATGTGGTGGATTCTAACGAACCTGGAGATCAGTTTTTTCATTCCCAGGGAATCAAGTCCTGTGTTTTGTCCCCTATAAAAATTGATTATATTTACTGGGGATTTATATTATTTGCCGATAACCATTCCTTTCGATCCTGGACTTCCGATGAAGAATCCATATTGAGAACCTTTTCAGCGAGTATTGGCGGAGAAATTAAAAGAAATCGTGATGATCAGGCATTCCGATCCATTGTGGAAGGAACATCAGCCCAGACGGGAAATGAATTTTTTCAATCACTGGTTCGTCATCTGGCTTCGGCATTGCCTGCCAAGTGTTCCATGGTCAGTGAAACTTTGGAAGGCCCCGAAATAAAGTGCCGGGTTATTGCGGGTTGGGATGGAGAGCAGTTTGTGCGCGGTCATGAATATGAAGTGATAGAGACGCCTTATGAAGATCTTATAGGTGGTATGATCAGTTTTTATTCCGATAAGATTCAGGAAGCTTTTCCCAATGAATTGTTTCTTAAGAAAATAGATGCTAAGGGTTACGCTGGAGTTCCTTTCTTTAATTCGTCAATGAAGGTGATGGGGCATCTAGTTGTCTTTGACCGAAGGCCGATGCTGGATAAGGAGCGGACAATTTCCATTTTGAGGGTTTTTGCCGCCAGGGCCGGAGCCGAGCTGGAACGTCAGAGAGCGGAAGAAACAATAAAAAACATGGCCTACCATGATTCTCTGACGGGCTTGCCAAACCGTATTCTCTTGATTGATAGACTCACTCTTGCCCTGGCGCATGCCCAGCGTGTTAAAAAGCGCCTGGCTGTGATGTTTCTGGATTTGGATAATTTTAAATTCGTGAATGATACTTATGGCCACGGAGTGGGGGATCTCCTACTCAAGCAAATGAGCCAGAACCTGAAATCCTCGATCCGGGAAGAGGACACAGTGGCTAGACTGGGAGGGGACGAATTTATTCTGGTACTTCCTGAGTTGCAGGATAGGGAGAATGCCGTTACTTTGGCTGAAAAATTGATTCAATTGGGTCGAAAGTCGATGATTCTTGAGGGTAAAGAAATCAAATCTTCGTTCAGCATCGGTATTTCACTTTACCCGGATCATGGTGCCGATTATGAAACCCTTCTCAAAAAAGCTGACGATGCCCTGTATGCCTCCAAACGCAAAGGTAGAGACAGGTATAACTTTGCAGAATAATATATTCTTCCTGTGTACTAGATTTTAATGTTTTCCCCAGCAAAGACTTTTCTATTCAATTAAGCTCTATCCTCTCATTGCCCTCGAATCAACACCGTTGGGTATTCATAAGCCTTCCTTAGTAATAATCCCGCAACTTGTTTTATTATAATGTTTTCCCGATATGGATGGTTGACGAATGATTGGTGTTTCATTAACATAAAATAGTTGGGTAAGGTTTGCCGGGACGTCTATTTTGACATTTAAAGTAAGGTCTGTGAAAGTGAGCAAATACAACGATATACGCATTTTAATCGCCGACGATGATGAAGATGATTTGTGGTATTTCCGGGGATTGATTCATGCGTGGAAAGATTGGGATTATTATACCCGGCGAAATGAAAAAGCCACGGTTACGGTAGATTCTGCTAGCACGAAGGATGATATTTTTCGGAAATTGACCGAATCCCATTACGATCTTTTTTTTCTGGATTACTTTCTGGGTGAATGGAGCGGTTTGGAAATCCTTAAGGAAGTTCGGGAAAAAGGGTGCATGCTTCCAGTAATCATTTTAACGGGTCAGGGAAACCAGGAAGTTGCTGTTCAGGCGATGAAAGCCGGAGCTACCGATTATCTGGTGAAGACGGGTCTTACGCCGGAAAGTCTTTTTAAAACCATTCGACACACCATTAATTTATTCAGGGAAGAGCACAAGAGAATTGAGGCCGAGGAATCACTGAAGATTCAGCGCCGATTATTGCAGGGTGTGTCCAAAGCCGCCATCAAACTCCTTACCGTTCGTGATCATGAATCCGCTATCCGGGAAGCGCTGGGAATTGTCGGTAAAGCCGGGAAAATGGATGGTGTTTACATTTTCCAAGATCAGCCGGATCCAGAAGCTGGGAATGGTGTTTTCAGTTTGAAATATTTTTGGTGCGGTGAAGACAATAATAAATTTACTCAGGACCTGCACAATTTAAATTACGCAGACCTGGGATTGAGTACAAAGATAAATGATCTGAAGATGGGCAGGTCCGTTAATTATTTTGAAGATTCCAGCAACGCTCCTTCACCCTTTTTTCAAGTTCAGGGAATTCACTCGTGCGTTTTGGCTCCTTTTACATTTGATCAGACCTATTGGGGATTCGCTTTATTTGCCAACCCTGATTCAAGGCGTGCATGGACACCCGATGAGGAATCCATTCTCAAGACATTTTCAACCAGCATAGGAAATGAAATTAAGAGAAACCGTGATGACCAGGCGTTTCAATCAATCGTCAAAGGAACTTCGGCGCAGACTGGAGAGGGGTTTTTCAAGTCACTCGTGCGTAATCTGGCTAGCGCTTTACCGGCCCATTGTGCCATGGTCAGTGAGATTTTAGAGGGCCAGGACACAAAATACAGAATTATTGCAGGGTGGAATGGAGAGGTGACTAAAAGGTTTTTTTGGCAGCAATTTGTCAGCGATCTCCAATATGAAGTTCCTCACACCATATATGAAAATCTCCTTGGAGGAAGGATCAGTTTTTATTCTGATGGAGTCCAGGAGGCATTCCCCGAAGAAGTATTTTTAAAAGAAATCGGAGCTAAAAGTTACGCAGGTGTTCCTTTTTTTGATTCCTCGTTGAATGTGATGGGGCATATTGCTGTATTCGACCGCAGGCCGATGCTTGATAAAGAGCGAACGATATCCATTTTGCAGATTTTTGCCGCCCGTGCCGGGGCGGAGTTGGATCGGCAGAGAGGGGAGAATACAATCAAGAACATGGCCTACTATGACTCCCTGACCAAGCTACCCAACAGGCTTTTGTTGATCGACAGGCTGACGCAGGCTCTGGCTCATGCGCATCGGGTGAAAAAGCGTTTGGCCGTTATGTTTCTTGATTTTGATGATTTCAAATTGGTTAACGATAATTTTGGTCATGGCATGGGGGATCTGTTTCTCAGGGAAATGGGCAACCGAATTAAATCCAATATTCGAAAAGAGGATACCCTGGCCCGTCTCGGAGGTGATGAATTTATTCTGGTATTGCCTGAGCTGGAAGACCGCCGAAATGCCGAGACCCTTGCCGGGAAGCTGATTCAACTGGGTCGACAACCTTTGAACCTGGACGGGAACGAAGTCAATTCCTCGTTCAGTATAGGAATATCCCTCTTCCCGGATCACGGAACCGACCATGAAACACTTCTTAAAAAGGCGGACCAGGCCTTATATGAAGCGAAACGAAACGGCAGAAATCAATACCAAATAGTTGATTAGATTTTCCTTTCCCACCTTTCCGGAACCCGATAAAATACCTCTTTTATTAATACGCCTTAATGGTATCCAATGTTTTCTGTTAACTCGCTACATATAGGAACCCCGCGTGATGTTGTATATGCGGGTGACCGTAAATTAAAAACGTCTTTGTATCGGAATCCTGTTAAGGGTAAGGTTTTCCTGGACCTGCTGGGTTTTGAAGGAGATCAGGTAGCCGACCCGGTGAATCATGGTGGTCGGGACAAGGCGGTGTGTGGTTATCCGGCAGACCATTATCCTTTCTGGGAGAGGGAGCTTTCCCGCGAAATGACGGCTCCTGCATTTGGAGAGAATTTAACCGTATCCGGGCTGACGGAAGACCAGGTTCATATTGGTGATATCTTTAGAATCGGGGAAGCGGAGATTCAATGTTCGCAACCTCGTCAACCGTGTCACAAATTGACCAAAACTTTTGGATTGCCAAAACTGGCTTCGCGGATACAATCTCTGGGGTATTGCGGATATTATTTTCGTGTCCTGAAGCAGGGATGGGTCCAGGTCGGTATGGAAGTGGAACGCATCCATTACGATAAAGCAGAAATTTCCGTGGCGGACGCCCATTATCTCATGTACCGTGATAAATCGGACTATGAGAATATTAAAAAGCTTTTAAATCACCCTGCGCTTTCTGAAAGCTGGAAGGCGGTTCTCATTAGACGATTGGAAAATCGCAAGCTTTGACTGAAAAGAAATATTACGGATGTCAGGCATGAATAATTATAAAGGACATCGTTCCCTTTCTTCATGGGTGAGTATGATGAGGGACGGAATCCTGTTATCCGATGTCGATGAGAAGACCGCATTAGCCGTATGCGGTCATCTGGCCGATCTGGGGGTGTTGGAACAAGCGGAGGGAGAAGAATGGCAATTGACCAACTCGGATGAATCCATGCCGGATCAATCGGGACTCTTGCACAGATTAAATGATATTTGCCGGACGGAACAGGGTTTTGCCCTACGTTATTTTTTGAAAAACCCGCCGGATTCACCTGATGCCAATTCGTCTCATGATCCCGAACCTGATGAAAAGAAGGGCGATCCTGCAAAGAACCCGCAATTGCTCCATCAGAAAACCTCCAACCTCAGTAATCTTCAGATAGTCAAGAAATATGGACGTCAGGTTGAGTCCTTTGTTGAATTGGAAAAAAGTTTCACGCAAAAATTATTGGGGCCGAATACTTCTGCAAAGGAGGCTCGTAAAATTTTTAATTTCATATTGAGCCGCATTCAACAGAAAACAGAGCCTCGCTCCTGGGAGCAGCTCAGCCGCAGGCGTCACAAATAATCTGAATTTATTTTTCTATACTTCTTCCATCGGAAATAATACCTATGAGTGACCAGAATTTACTGATTATCGGAGGGGGCCCAGGTGGATATGCCGCGGCTTTTCTGGCCGCCGACCAGGGGATGAAGGTGACCCTCATCGATGAAGAGAGCCAGTTGGGAGGTGTCTGTCTCCTGCGCGGGTGCATTCCTTCCAAAACTCTTCTGCATCTGGCGAAATTGATTTCCGAGGCGAAACATGCTGAGGACTGGGGTGTGAGTTTTGGTGAGCCTGTCATTGATATCGATAAGATTCGCGGATGGAAGGAAAAGGTGACCGGCAATCTTACCGGAGGATTATCGCAATTATGCAAACAGCGGGGTATCGACCGCATACAGGGACGGGCGGTATTTGAAAACTCCCACTCCGTTCGGGTGGAGGGTCATGGATCAATTGCATTTGACCGTGCGCTTGTTGCTGTCGGGTCACGACCCATTATTCCAGAAGCGTGGGCGGGCCTGGGTTCGCGCCTAATGGATTCCTCCGGCGCTTTAGAACTTGAGGATATTCCCGATCGACTTCTGGTAATCGGCGGGGGCTATATCGGCCTGGAAATGAGCACCGTATATTCGGCTTTGGGAAGCCGGGTGACTGTTGTTGAAATGACCGATGGCCTGCTTCCGGGAGCCGACCGGGATTTGGTCCGTATTTTACAGGCCCGGCTTAAAAAGGAATTAGAGTCCATCCACTTGAGCACTAAAGTGGCCGAAATCAAGATGTCAGGGGACTGTCTGAACGTTGCTCTGGAAGGCTCTGAAGGGCTTTCAGAGGCTGAATTTGACCGTATTCTGGTTTCCGTGGGCCGTGAGCCGAATACTTCCGGTCTGGGCCTCGAAAACACTCAGGTAAAGATGAATGACCGGGGGTTTATCCAGGCGGATTCAGATGGCCGGACGGGGGATCCTTCCATTTTTGCCATTGGTGATGTGGTTGGGGGGGCAATGTTGGCGCATAAGGCTTCTCATGAAGCCAAAAGGGCTGTGGATGTACTGCTTGGTAACCCAGTAGGGAATGATTCTCCGTTAATTCCCGCCGTGGTTTTCACCGATCCCGAAATTGCCTGGTGCGGCTTGACTGAAACGGAGGCAAAAGCCCGGGGAATCGAAATTGCCATTGCTAAATTCCCATGGGGAGCATCGGGCCGGGCGGGTACTTTAGGCCGAAATGACGGAGCGACCAAGCTTATTATCGATCCCCAGACAGATCGCATTCTGGGAGTGGGTATGGTCGGTGTGGGTGTCGGAGACCTCATTTCCGAGGCGGCACTGGCGATTCGGCTGAAGGCCACCGCGCACGATTTGGCGGAAACGGTGCATCCTCATCCGACATTGTCTGAAACCCTCATGGAATCGGCGGAAGTGTATCTCGGACGCTCAACGCATCAATATAAAAAGCCGCGCTGATTGGGAAACCTGTCACACATCAATAACGTCATCATCATCGAATTTCCGGGGCGTTTGGGGTTTCTGGAACGGCGGATGCTGGGGGAAGGGGTTGTTGAGTGGAGGCGATGGCTGTCGGCTGCCCCGAAATAAATTGGCGATCAGGGTAATCACTCCGCCCACCAGCGCAATTATCAGAAACGTCAGGCCGAAAAGAACCAGCAGGGTAATTCCGAGGGCAATAGCCAGGAATAACCCGATTTTGGTCCTCAGGGGCAAGTCTTTGAGGTTTTGGGCGGTGAAAACAAACATTTCAGTTCAATATCTCCTTGGGTTTATAATACACCCTTCAGTTCATCAAAGGAAAGCCATGGATAAGGATATTTTTATCATCGAATGCCCGGAATGCGGGATTAAAAATCGGATCAAAGCTTATTCGCCGGACCGCATTCCAGTATGCGCCAAATGCCGGGCGCGATTGGTGGACGAGGATAAAAACGAGGCTCACTCCCGCTACACTGAAAATCTGAAAAACTTTTACAATCTGCCCGATATAAATGCCCGGAATCCGGAGTGAATCGCTCCCGGTTTTGGACCATGGATATAACTTATAAACGATCACCTTTTTAAATCAGGAAGAAATTATGGATTCAGCAGTGCAATTGATTGAACGGATATTAAAGGAAAAACTGGAAGCATCGTACGTGGAGATAATCGACGACAGTCATCAGCATCGGGGTCACAAAGCCGCTGGTGGGGGAGGGCATTATTCGGTTATTGTGGTTTCATCTAAA
>Ga0224501_10004205_pt1 | contig 11368 bp, 5 predicted proteins | sample SF_Oct11_sed_USG_4_FD_169105 | JGI IMG/M metagenome (GOLD analysis project Ga0224501, IMG submission 169105) | Sediment microbial communities from San Francisco Bay, California, United States - SF_Oct11_sed_USGS_8_1 | ecosystem: Environmental > Aquatic > Marine > Sediment | place: USA...
TCGTGGGACAGTTCTGAGGTGGCTTCCTGTCGCCTTTCTCCACTCGTGGGACAGTACTGAGGTGGCTTCCCGTCGCCTTTCTCCACATGTGGGACAGTACTGAGGTGGCTTCCTGTCACCTTTCTCCACTTTCCTGGTTGGGGGTCGATCAGTCAGCCTAAGCCATTTGTTCACATGTCACCCGCCGAGAATTAGGCTACTCTTAATGAGAAGGGAGGGGTGGATCTTTGACAACTGTGGAGTGATCTTCACCCTAATTATCCACTGGATGGGACCTCCATTATTTTTTTCGTGGTATTCCAATGCCACGCTAGAACTTTGGAGCGGGAGGTCTGCTTTTAAATCAAATCAGACCGAGAGAATTAGATACCATTCTTCATGCCATAGAATTCATTAGTAGTATATCATTTGATATTACCTTATATGAGATGATATTGCCTTATACGGGGTGATATTGCCTTATACGGGGTGATATTACCTTATACGGGGTGCTATTACCTTATATGGGGTGATATTGCCTTATACGGGGTGCTATTACCTTATACGAGGTGGTATTACCTTATACAACATGGTATTGCCTTATACGGGGTGATATTACCTTATATGGGGTGATCTTGCCTTATATGGAGTGATATTGCCTTATATGGGGTGATATTACTTTATATGGGGTGATATTACCTTATACGAGGTGCTATTACCTTATATGGGGTGATATTGCCTTATACGGGGTGCTATTACCTTATACGAGGTGGTATTACCTTATACAACATGGTATTACCTTATACGGGGTGATATTACCTTATATGGGGTGATCTTGCCTTATACGGGGTGATATTACCTTATATGGGGTGATCTTGCCTTATATTGGGTGATATTGCCTTATACGGGGTGATATTACCTTATACGAGGTGGTATTACCTTATACGACATGATATTGCCTTATACGGGGGGAAATTACCTTATACTGGGTGATATTACCTTATACGGGGCGGTATTGCTTTATATGGGGTGATATTGCCTTATATGGGTGATAAAACCTTATATGGGATAGGGTGGCAGTCACATCATATCTCCTTTACCTTCCCAGTCTTAACTCAAATGATTATCCTTTGCTAATGCTAATGATAGTTCTGTGCTCTAGTGTGCTTTCCATTAAGCACAGTGTGCTATCCATTAAGCAGTGTGTTTTCCATTAGGCCAGCGCATTACCCTTTGTTGAGTGTTGCAATATAAACCCAAGGAATACGTGACTAGACAAGGTGGGAGGCAGTCCAGAGATTTCTTGCCCTAAGCTGAGTGTGGTATCCACTAACTCCAGTGTGGTATCCACGAAGCACGGTGTGGTATCCACTAAGCACAGTATGTCATCCTCTAAGTACAGTGTGGTATCGACTAAATCCAGTGTGTTATCCACTAAGCCCAGTGCCGTATCTCCTAAGCCCAGTATGCTGTCCTCTAAGTCTAGTGTGCTATCCCTTAAGGCCAGTGTGCTATTCCATTGCATGGTTTCGTTCTTTCTATATTTGTTTGATGTACACGCAGGTAGGCTGGGAAGTTTTCTGCAGACGTTTTCCTTTTATACCAACGGATGCAAACTTCTTTCCTCTGAGAAAGCTAAGGGATCACTGCACTGTGTGCACGGAATACGATTTCTCAGCATGACCTGGGTTATTCTTGGCCATACTCTGGCCTTCGCCATACCATATGCCAGTAAGTGATCAGATTACATATTTGATTCCGCCTACAGTCTTGTTAGGCATGTGTGCAGACACAGCAACCTACAGTCTTATTAGGCATATGTGCAAACACAGCATTATTAGGCATGTGCAGACACAGCAAATGTGGCACTTGCGTGTTAGCTTAAAAGAAGCTCCATCATTAGTAGAGAGTTTGCGGAGTTGCGTACCCTGCTACAGAACGGGAATTTTAGCGATTCCACCCATTAACGTATAATGACTCGTTCAGTGAGCCGTCGCTTACTCAGTGAAAACATTGCTCACTTAGGACTGGTATTACAGAGTAAATGCAGACAAAATTCTTTCCAAATTTTCCTTTTTATAGTTCAATCCAATACGTCTGCCGACCCAAAGTGAACAATGTTTCCACTGAGTGAGCGAATCGCTTGCTGAGTCATTATATGTCAGTAGGTGGAATCGATAAAACTCCGGTTCCGTAGCAGGGGAATGCAACTCTGTTAGCTCTCTCGTGATTCAGTACACCATCTGGGGGCAAATGTATGGATATGTCTACGGCAGACATATTTGATTGAACTAAAAGGAGGTATCATCATACGAAATTTAGAAGAAATTGAACCCGGGTCACCTGGTTCAAAGCCGAATGTGCTACCTACTAAGCCACCTGTTCTCATAACTCACACTTACCTTGCAGGTAATATGGACTCCGTTTTACCATGGATGAAGCGGTGGACATTCCAGGTCATCATGAACGCTACAGTGTCCGTGGATTCTTTTTTTGTTATGTCTGGCCTATTGACTATCTACCTCTTCCTCAAAGAGTTTGAACGGAAAGACATAACATGGTCTAAGTTCTTGGCGTCCGTGCCTGTGATGTACCTGCATAGGTACCTAAGGTCAGTAATAACAGCTAATCATCGTCTGTGCATGGGTAGCAAGCACCATGAAGCCGCTGGCTTGTTTCCAGGATGTTTTGTGTTGAGACCAATAGAGAAGGTTACTCAATGGAATGGGGGACATTTATTTAACATCGCGAGATGAATCCGATAAGGCTGAACAGTGGCATCGGAATTTAACCATAAACCTGATTCTAAGTTCAATGAGCCAAGACTCTACCACGAGGGACCTGATGCTGACATTCTCACAGCTGTGCGTGACAGCACACTTCCTCAGCGATTGAGTTGTGGTTAAACTCTCCATTTTAGACTTACTCCTGCCTATGGGTTCATGATTTTCTTCTACACATATGTGAGTTATTTCACATATGAAGGACCACTGCGACCCACCTCACCTTATCAGGACCAAGGGTGTCTCAACAATTCATGGGCAGCCTTGCTCTACCTAAGTAACATCTATGATCCTAGTCATATGGTAAATATTGTCCCTCTCTTCTGCCGCCATAAGCTACCCGTCTCTTCCTTGTCTCCACTCGCCTACGCTACACGATCGCGGCTGACCCCAAAAATCATTTAGGCAGCTTGTGCAAGTGGTATGATGGCAACCAAAGATTTGTCTCAGAAGTCCCCCAAATGGCAATTTACTAGAGCACTCTGGGATACCAGAATAGCTCAATGACTGGGGCACTATGGGATACCGGGATACCGCAGTGGGTAGTAGTAGGCACCCACTCATTACTGAGTATGGGGTTGGCAAGCCAGATAACAGCTAGGAATGTGGGGAATTTATAGTGCGAGATGGCTTGCCCGGGCCAACTCGCACTCTACCAGGGCACCCGCCAATCTAATGCCTGCTTCAGATGGCCAAATTTGAAGGTGCACCTTTCAGCACGCCTTGGCTCGCGCTAGAACATTGCCTTTGATCTCAGCACGCCGTGGCAACATAAAAGGCGGTGTCTTAGCGCGAGCCAGGGTGGATAGAACGGTACCGGTGCCATGCTATTCGGCCTGGCTCGCGCTAGGAATGGTGTTTTAATGGAATCGGTATCAATTTGAAAAAGGGAAAAGACAACTCCCTATAAAAATGTTTCAGATTTTTTATTTTTTATGCGGAGTTGTCCTTTCCTGCTGGTTGATGTAGCGGGTCCACTTTAGCTTCATTAAAGAGCGAGCTTCGTCTGGTGGACACACCGCCTTTGAAGTTGAGCACGCCGTGCTAAAAGCGCACCTTCAGATTCGGCTGTTTGAAGCAGGCATAAGCCATTTCTTCACTATGACTAGATATGTGATAGTATCTATATTTGTAGTGCGCTGGATGGGGGTGGTATCTTTCTAATGACTTTCAGTTTTTCATCATCGCACCTTTCTTAGCAATTTGGATGTACAGGTGAGCATAACAAATTTGTCTTCTGCCTCTCAGTTTCCTGTTCCATAACCACAGTGATAGAAAACGGCTGCCCAGCCCCGAGATAAAGCACTCTATCTTTCTTTGCGCCGGGCAACCGGTTCGTATCATTGCGGGTCAGACATAGTCTTTATGACCGAATGCCCTTCCTGCCATCAACTCTCTCTCATCATTAAGGCATGGGACAGGCACTGGTATGTGCTGGCTTCCTTTCCCCAGGTCTCCCAGCCAAAGCAACCGAGCTTTATCCTCTCCCAAATGAAACCGTTCTAAACTGTGTTAAACTGAATGCTACCTTATCTGACCTGTCTACCCTCTACCCCCCCCCCCCACCGCTATCCTTAACTGACAGGGTAGCAAGCTATTTATACTGGAACCAGAATTGGGTGTGATTGTCCCTCACTCATTAGCCAATCTACCAGTTTTTTTTCTTGTATTCAGTGTTATAGCGAACCTGCCGAATTAGGTACTGGCTTTTTTTATTGGTTATGCCTTCGAATGGAGAAACACAAGTAGGTCAGTTTGAATGCACCGCCCTTAATGAGTCAAGTCAGGATACTCACAACATTATATTATCCATTCCGCCTTAGTTTAACCGTGTAGATGTCACATTTCCCTATTTTGTTTCAGGTCTCCCAAGTTTGGTGTAGTGCTGTCCGGAGTTCTTGTCCTGATAAGCTGCATTATCGCGACGGTCATCAACGTCTGGAAAGACTTTGGCGTGGGAATAATGGGAGGGCCCAGAGATCCTCGCCATCCTTCACCGTGAGTAAATGTTCACCTGATACGTGTGTGATCAGTTATGGCCGCTTCAAATGGTCTAGCCTAGTGGTGCACCTTTTGGCGCCCATCTCGGCGCCCCTCTTGGCGCACCGTGCTGAACTTAGGGGGTGTCTCCACCCTAATTGGAGTCGGACGATTTTCATTGGCCGCATTGTTACAGTGGAACTAAGCCAATGAATGTGTGCGTGCGAACTAAGCAAACCACCAGCCTCATTCTTTATTTTTTTTCGGATGATTGTCTTTGCCTTATTCCTCCTCGGATGAAGCGATGGCTTAGTATATAGTGTACAACGCCTTCAACCAATGGTCTCTGGGCTCTTTTCAAGCCCCTTGATCCCTGCAAGAGATGAGAAAGGTGTGTGAGGCTACTCTTTATCTATTTGGAGTTTGACTCGGGCACTTGGCCGTCCTATTTAATGGATCTCCTAAACCTGAGGCTTGTTGGAGCGGCAGGAGCAAAGATAAATATGAGGAGCTCATGCTCACTACGGCTGCCCGCCGTGACCCGAATTTGAACCCAGGTTCGCACTGTTGCCAGCTCAGCACTTTTACCACTGAGCTTCCCTAGTCAATAGCTTTATGGATAGCGTACAGGACTCCGGACCCGGGGTCTCTGGTTCAATTCCCAGTTCGGGCAAAACACTCTCATCAGTTTCGGATCTCGATGTTTTTTGATGGAGGTCTACCCATAAAGTTACGTTTTCTGTGGAGCGCACCTGTGCAACCAGGTAGTCTCCTAATGACTTACTCTTAGCTTTTGCTGTGATCGTGGTCTTGTTATATGTGTTTACTCTCCGCTAAACCCCCTGAAACTAAGTGCCGATTTCCCTGACATCTGTTTTGGGTGAAGCAATGGCTTGGTAGAAGGCGTGCTCAGCCTTGAACCTGTGTTACCTAGTTTGACTCCCAGTTCAGGCAAAAGCTTTGTTTTTCGCAACACTCTCATCTGTTTCGAATCTCAGTATTAAATGAAGGAATTCCACCCATAGAGTTACTTTCCCCAGTGACATGTAACTGGCTTTTTCTATGGGGCACGTGGGTGCATGCAGAGAATCTCCTAATGACTCACCCTGGTCACTCAGTAGGCAAATTTCTGCACCTCTCCCGGCAGCTGTTTCATCATGGAGACGGAAAATTATGTATTTTTCTCACTAGGGAATGAATATGTGGCTAAGAACCGGCCGTCTACGGTAGCGTTCATAGGCATTTAAACTTTTATGGCGACCCATGCTCTAACATTGAGCTATCTCATTATCCTTGTGTACATGGTTATCCATTATTTATGTATGATACTGTAACTGCAGACCCTTACCTTTTCACTGGCGCGCATCGACCCCCATCAACCACACAATACTAGTGAGTAGTTCTTCTTGGCTGTTGAGCAACAGTGGAGAGTCTTGGTAGGGTTGAATCTTAACTATGTCAACATTGCGTGAACAATTAAAAACATCTAATGCATACCCATAGGCTAACACTTTTGTTGGAGCTATCAACAGTGAAATCATCTGTCCAGAATCTGAGGAAAAATAAGATAGGGTGATCTTCAGTTACATGGCTAGCATCACCAAGCTATCAGCTTGTTTCCGGAATGTTCGATGGTACTGTGGCTGGCCGAGTGGTTAGAGCGCTCTACACTGGTGCTGAATGTGCCGGGTTCAAAACACAGCTTGAGCAAGGGATAATAACTCTCTCTGTTCACCCAGCAGAAAGAGGGTACCTGATTTCAGAGCTGGGAAGGTGAAGGCGGTGAGGAAGAGAAGTGGCGCCCTACCTCAGTTACGCCATTGTCGGGACAAGTTGGCTCTTGAACAGTCACTTCCCCGACTGCCATTGATGGCTATAGGATCTCTTGTGGATCATCTTAAAAACAAGGCCCTGCCCTATTTATGTTTACCAAGGGAACTCAAATAAGAGTGACCTAACCTAAGTCTCTCCCTGGCTGATTACACACACTTGGAGAGGAGGCGTATGTTTCCAAGTTGCCACAAGTTCATTCAGCGCGCTCGAGGAATACAAAGCAATACAGATTCTTCTGCCCTCAGGTCCCCCGACAACAACATGGGTCTAAACAATGACATATGTGACATATGTCATTGGTCCAAAAAAAGCCCCCCCCTGAACTAGTAAACCCCACCACCACCAACCCTAACCGAGCTTAATTCACCAACCCATGTTTGTTATTTCAGCACACCAGGGAACTATATGAATGATATGTACTTTCCACCATGGACTCGGTATCAATCGTTTGGAGTAGGTGTTCTCTACGGATGGGTACTGTGGAAGTGTAAAGGCCAACTTCCTGTTTCCAAGGTAGGAGTTTAAACCTGGCCAACCTAAGCTTGTTGGGTTAATCTGATGGCAGCCTCTGGGTATAATTTGAGAGGATCGAGAACGAGCGGAATGGTTAGAGCCCTTGGCTCAAGATAAAAAGATACTGAGTTCAAGTCCTAGCCATGCTGACTGCCCGCTGTGAGAATGAGCCTCTCACATAATTACTAGCTCCTACAGCTACAATAAGCCTCAGGCTTAGGAGGTCCATTAAATGGGCCGACCACAGTGTCACTGTAAAACAATAAATAAGGCATAAATACAAAACTTCGCCCTCAGTTCATAGGTATAAGTATGTGTACTGAGGATCATAGGTATAGTTAGTATGTGTACTGAGGATCATAGGCATAGTTAGTATGTGTACTGAGGATCATAGGCATAGTTAGTATGTGTATTGAGGATCATAGGTATAGTTAGTATGTGTATTGAGGATCATAGGTATAGTTAGTATGTGTACTGAGGATCATAGGTATGTTAGGTATAGGTATATAGGTATAGTTAGTATGTGTACTTGGGACTGTTATTGAGTCCAGATCGGGTCTCAGTGTTATAGGGGGTTAAGTACATAGAAAGTTTGCGGAGTTGTGCTCCCATAAAACGGAAAATGACCCTGAATTGACATCATTGGCGTGCAAATGCAGATGAATTACCATCAGTTCGTACGGAATTTTGTACGATGATATTAATACGTTTTCCTCTTCCACAGTTTGTTGGTAATCACTGATGTTTAAACTAATACACCACACATATTTATACACATTTGTGCCTATATTATGCTCTGAATCACCAGTAATGCCGATCCGAAGTGAACGAACTGCTCGCCAAGCGAGTCATTATACGTTAGCAGGTGGAATCGCTAGAATTCAGATTCCGTAGCGGGGGAAACACAACTCCGCAACCTCTCTAATATGATGACCGAGTGTGTTATTTTAGAGAAACCCAATATGTGTTTTCGGACTACCTAACCTTTGTTGTGGGTTGCCCTGTCAATAATTCGATGCATCTTCAATGCGCCATCATGCACAAGCACGTATGTTGGAGTTTTCTGCTCGTTCGAATCAGCCACTCGAATGCATTATTTAAAGAAGAGGCCACACTCAGCGCAAATTATACCAAAAATATATTAAGTCACTAATTACAACGCATTGGACTATTGGAGTTTTTATCTAGTGGCAAACATGAATCGTCCCCTTAGTAATATTTTATTCTATTCGGCTAATACTCGCGCCGCTCACAACTCATAGTACTTCTGCACTCAACGCTCGAAAGCTACATTAGGTTGTTCGAAAAAGCGTATTAACTTGGTGCTTATGTTTTACTACCCATCACTGCGTTGTAGGTTGTTAACCTTCTCTTATGGATAGCTTCAGCGTCACTGTGTCTTCTGGTGTTATACGGGCCATATGACGTAGAAACCCTAGGCCATACAGCATCTAAAGGAGAAGCTGCATTCTATAATGGGTGGAGTAGAACAGCATGGTCTCTTGGCTTGGGTTACGTCATCATTGCCTGCTGTACTGGAAGAGGAGGTAGGGCAATAGTGTTCACTGCCTGGGAAACACTCAGTCAAAGATTCAGTCAGTTACTCTCTGCATATCTTTGAAACTGGCCAGGATACCTGCAGGGCACCTGCATATCCCTGAAACTGGCCAGGATACCTGCAGGGCACCTGCATATCCCTGAAACTGACCAGGATACCTGCAGGGCGCCTGCATATCCTTGACACTGGCCAGGGTATGACAGAAGTTGTGCCCAGTGATATTTGTTCTTGTCAGTATTTTTTCCACACGAATGGAGGATTTCCATTCTGGCCATGAGATAAGGACAGAACCCGCATATGGTATGTTTGTATTCACATGTGGTTAGTCTACCATCCTGAAAACCAAGGCGTAAAAACTGAAGTTGTCTCCTCCCATTTTCATTCTCGTTCTTTTCCCTGTTGAATAGGGGGAAGACAAGTCCATTTGTATGCCCATGAGGCTATGGCTCCGGTCCTGTCGGAGAAATGATCCGCACTACAAACCTGTTTTTCTCGTATGGCACTTTCACTGTTACGGTGAAGCCGGCGGCTTAGATATTTGTTTCCACACCAATTACGGCTTAGCATGGAGCACCACGAGCCTGTCTGTATCAGCGCTCCAGCTTATAGTGAGACCTGATTTTATGTTGTACTAGGATCAGTGTGACGCCCTCCGAGGCGCGCCATGACCGGGATTGGTACCCAGGTTCTCTCAGTTGCGAGTCCAATGCTTACCACTGCATGGGCTATCTCGGTGTCCACTACAAACCTTGGCCTACAGTAACACACTGTCACTGTAATATGGGTATCCATACTCCATCTGAACAGGGAGGGCAAGCGGGAGTCAATGTTATATTTAGAATAATGATTAATAATTCTGTAAAGTTAATGTTGACTCACTGAGGAATGCCTGAAGGCTTGGTGCCGCCCGCGTACTTTACATTAATTCCCGTCCCATTGGTGGGTGAGACTATGGCTAGGGTAAGGCAGTACTAAAAGGTCAAAACGATCTTCTAGTGTTATTGGAAAAAAAGGAAAACAGTATCGATATTTATAAGGTATGCATTTATTCAGTTCTTTCTTGGACAAGCTAAAGTCCATTGGGTATAGCCCTGCCGCTAATCCGATGCACCGCGCACGCCACATTGCCCAAACATACAGGTTTGAGTTATCCATTTGCTCAAACGTATTTAGGGCGAGGCGACTCGGGGCTAATTGTGCGATAGCGAGAAAAATACGTTGATTTGCTGTTGCGTTTGTTCAGACAGACAGACTGCCGCTTTTTATTTAGTTACAAAAACCAATTTTCCTGTTGACACTATTCCAGTCTATTTGGCGATAGACGATAGAGCCTTCTTTTAATAAAGATAGAGCCTTCTTTTACCGCGCACACAAGGGCTATACATTAGCTAGTACGGAAAAAATGCGTAATGCCAGCTCATTACCATTCCTTGTCATCAAAAACTAAATTTTGAATGGGTATTTTCAAGAAAAATGTATATTTTTAAAATGGAAAACTGTATAAGTTCAGAATTCATAAACCGGTATAAAATATAGCTTTTTATCGCATCCCTAATCATGCTTTTAGCACACTGCTCTACTACCCCATCACTACTATTAACTACCAACCCTCCTAACTAGCAGGAAGTCTCCTACTGACTCCGCCCATGTAGCGTTGAATCCGATAAACCCAGCAAGCCAATTTCTGCACCACTCCTAACAGCTATTCTCTCATGGAGGCATGAAAATACTTGCCTCGTGTATGTAAGATGAGTAAATGCATTGTATCTTGTAGGCTGGGTCAATGAGTTTCTCTCATGGGGAGGTTTTATTCCCCTGAGCAGAATGACATACTGCGCCTACCTAGTCCATCCTGTCATTATCTACATCACCCAACAATCCTCAAGGTCACTTACTGCCTGGACTGATCTCGTCAATGTAAGTATGGTTTACTTAGGTAAGTACGCTTCACTTAGGTAAGTTCAGTTCACTTAGGTAAGTAACTCTGGTACTTAGCACGGCCCCATTCATATGATGCCATAGACAATGTTATTCCATGTATAAATGTTTTCTATTGTAGATCCAATTCTTCACTGCGTATTTGATGCTGTCGTACGCTGTCGCCTTTCTGTTCTCGCTAATGTTTGAGGCTCCATTTATGGTTTTGGACAGGAAATATTTTACAGGTAAACTGAATCGTTTGATGAGTTAATGTCCATTTCACTTCGTTGTCGTATGAACAATATGATTATATATTATAAATAATATATGATTTCCTTTATATTCAGGTGCAATACTATATCACCTTTGCCAATAACTAAATAAGGAGCTATAATATATATTGTGATCTACCCCGAACAAAAAAAGGTATCCAGAATTTTTCTAGGAAATTTTTAGAATTCTATTTTATTATTTTTAATTCTTACCGTTGTTGATTTAAGAGAACCTTTCTCTATATTATTTTATTTTAGGCAATAAAAAAATTAAAAAATTCGCAGCATATTGGGGTTTTTATCCTCCTGTTTCTCGTATGACCTCTGCGCTGTCATGGTGAATGCTGCCGGGTCATGGTGAATGATGTTGGGTCATGGTGAATGCTGCCGGGTCATGGTGAATGCTGCCGGGTCATGGTGAATGCTGCCGGGTCATGAAGAATGCTGCCGGGGTCATGGAGAACGCTGCCGGGTCATGGTGAATACTGCCGGGTCATGGAGAATGCTGCCGGGGTCATGGTGAACGCTGC
>Ga0224501_10004207_pt1 | contig 11366 bp, 8 predicted proteins | sample SF_Oct11_sed_USG_4_FD_169105 | JGI IMG/M metagenome (GOLD analysis project Ga0224501, IMG submission 169105) | Sediment microbial communities from San Francisco Bay, California, United States - SF_Oct11_sed_USGS_8_1 | ecosystem: Environmental > Aquatic > Marine > Sediment | place: USA...
CATGGCGGGAATCCGTACAGTAGAGGAGCTGCTAAAAATTGCCCCGGATGCCTATGATATTACCGTGTTCGGTGCCGAGCCGTATGGTAACTACAATCGAATTATGCTGTCACCGGTGCTGGCTGGCGAAAAAACGATTGAGCAAATCATGCTCAATGATGAGCAGTGGTACCAGGATAATGGTATTAAATTACACAAGGGTAAAAAGGTCGATGAAATTGATCGTGCAAAGCGGCGTGTTATTGCCAGTGATGGTACCGCTGAAGAATATGATCGACTTTTAATTGCTACCGGGTCAAATCCTTTTATTATTCCTGTTCCGGGTCACGACATGGATGGCGTGATTTCATTCCGCGATATTCATGATGTTGATCAGATGATTGACTGCTCCAGGAAACATAAACACGCCGTGGTCATTGGCGGTGGCCTGCTTGGACTGGAAGCGGCAAACGGTTTAATGCAGCAGGGCATGAGCGTAACAGTCGTGCATTTAATGGATACGCTGATGGAACGTCAGCTTGATAAGGCTGCGGCAAAAATGTTGCAGTCATCACTGGAGCAACGAGGCCTGAGCTTTTTGATGGCAGCACAGACCGAGGCAATAATTGGCAAGGATCGTGTTGAAAAGGTACGTTTCAAAGATGGTACGGAAATCTATGCTGACCTGGTCGTGATGGCAGTCGGTATTCGCGCAAACTTTGAGCTTGCGCAGCAGGCGGGCATCTATTGCGAACGCGGCATTGTCGTGAGTGATACGCTGCAAACTTATGATCCGCGAGTGTATGCAGTTGGTGAATGTGTGCAGCATCGTGGTATGACTTATGGACTGGTGGCGCCGCTCTACGAAATGGCGCGTGTCTGTGCCAATCATCTTGCGCAACATGGTATTGGCCGTTATGAAGGCACCGTGACTTCAACCAAGCTAAAGGTAACCGGTATTGACCTGTTTTCTGCGGGTGATTTTACTGGTGATGAAAATACCGAGGAGCTGGTGTTTCAGGATATCGCGCGCGGTGTTTATCGAAAACTGGTCGTTCAGGATAACAGGATCAAGGGCGCGGTGATGTATGGCGATACCATCGATGGTATCTGGTACTTTGACCTGATGCGTGATGGCACCGATATTTCGGATTATCGTGAGAAGTTGCTGTTCGGTCAGGCGCATCTTGGTGACTCGGGCCATGGTGATAATAATCGCGTTGTTGCCATGTCCGATAGCGCGGAGATTTGTGGCTGTAACGGTGTCTGTAAGGGAGACATTGTTAAAGCGATTAATGATAAAAAACTGCTGACTCTGGAAGAGGTGCGCGCCCATACCAAGGCATCAAGCTCGTGTGGTTCCTGTACCGGGCTGGTTGAATCATTGCTGGCACATATCGTCGGTGGAAATTTTTCAACAGCACCGCATTTAAAACCCATTTGCGGTTGTACCGATCACTCGCACGATGCGATCAGGGCAGCGATTAAAGACCACGAACTAAAATCGATTCGCGCCACGATGGATTTTCTTGAATGGAAGACACCCGATGGTTGCGGTAAGTGTCGCCCGGCACTGAATTATTATTTGATTTGCCAGTGGCCAGCAGAAGGGCTGGATGATTACCAGTCACGATTTATCAACGAGCGTGCCCACGCCAATATCCAGAAAGATGGCAGTTACTCGGTAATTCCACGTATGTGGGGTGGAAGTACCACGCCGACCGAATTGCGGGCAATTGCCGATGTTGCTGAAAAATACCAGGTAAAGACAGTACACGTCACAGGTGGTCAGCGTATTGGCCTGTACGGTTTAAAGAAAGAACAGTTGCCGGTGATCTGGGCAGAGCTCAACCAGGCAGGCCTGGTTTCAGGCCATGCCTACGGTAAGGCCCTGCGTACGGTCAAAACCTGTGTCGGTAAAGAGTGGTGTCGCTTCGGCACGCAGGACTCGACGCATCTCGGTATCGAACTGGAAAAAATGACCTGGGGCTCATGGACGCCACACAAATTCAAGATGGCTGCCTCGGGTTGTCCGCGTAACTGCGCAGAGGCAACGATTAAAGATTTGGGCGTGGTCTGTGTTGATTCAGGTTATGAAATTCATGTTGCAGGTAATGGCGGTATTAAAGTGCGTGCGACGGATTTTTTGTGCACGGTAAAAACCGAGCAGGATGTGCTTGAGTATTGTGCGGCCTATATGCAGCTCTATCGCGAACAGGCACATTATCTTGAACGCACAGCACCGTGGATTGAACGTGTTGGTCTTTCCTACGTTAAGGAAAAAATTGTAGAAGATGAAGATGGTCGCAAGATTCTGGCAGAACGCTTTCTTGAGTCACAAAAGTACATGCAGGATGACCCATGGCAGGCGCGAGCCGGTGGTGTCGACAGGCATGAGTTTGAGCCGATGAAGTTACTGTACTGAGATAATAAATAAGTTTAATAAGGTGATGTTATGAGTGATAACTGGATTGAAGTAGGTGTGCTGAGCGATATTCCAAAACTGGGCGCACGCGTTGTACGAGGTAGTGATGGCGATATCGCTATTTTCAGAACGGTCGATGACAAGGTCTTTGCGCTGCGTGATGCGTGTCCACACAAAGGCGGACCATTGTCGCAGGGTATTGTGCATGGTAATCGTGTTACCTGCCCGTTACACGACTGGAAAGTTCAGCTGGGCTCGGGCAGTGCTGTGGAACCGGATGAAGGTTGTGCCGCCAGTTTCCCGGTAAGGGTGGAAGGTGAAAAAATTTTTTTGTCACTGGCGCCCAATGAAGGTTGTCCAAATCAGTAAATACCGAAGATGAACCCGGTTAAAACAACATGCCCCTATTGCGGTGTTGGCTGTGGCGTTATCGTCAGCCAGGATAAAGACGGTCAATATATTGTTAAGGGTGATACAGATCACCCTGCAAATCAGGGCCTGTTGTGTTCAAAAGGTAGTGCGCTGGCGGAAACACTGTCGCTTGATGGTCGTTTGCTATCCCCGGAAGTTGCAGGAAAAAAAGTTGGCTGGGATGAAGCAATTATGCAGGCGGTGGAAGGCCTGCAGTCAATTATTGAAAAACATGGCCCTGGTGCCGTTGCCTTTTATGTGTCTGGACAACTATTGACCGAGGATTATTATGTTGCCAATAAACTGATGAAGGGGTTTATTGGTAGCGGTAATATCGATACCAACTCGCGCCTTTGTATGTCATCGGCGGTAGCAGGTTATAAGCGCGCGTTTGGCAGTGACACCGTACCCGGTTGTTATCAGGACCTGGAACGCGCAAAGCTTATCGTGCTGGTAGGTTCCAATACAGCATGGTGTCATCCCATTATTTATCAGCGAATTGTCAGGGCAAAAAAAGCGAACCCGGATTTATTCGTTGTCGTAATTGATCCACGCGTAACGGCAACCAGTAATATTGCAGACCTGCATCTGGCAATCGCATCAGGCATGGATCATGTTTTGTTCAATGGCCTGTTTAAATATATTGTCGAGCAGAACGAGGTAGACGAGAACTTTGTCGAATTACATACCCAGGGATTAGAACAAATAGACCAGAAGGTTTTGCCTAAAATAAAATCAGTGGCCGAGGCCTGTCAACTTGATACTGCAGCGGTTGAGCAGTTCTATCGATTGTTCGCGCGAACAGACCGTGTGGTCACCCTGTTTTCACAGGGTATCAACCAGTGGTCGAATGGAACGGATCGTGTCAACGCCATTATTAATGTACACCTGTTAACAGGAAGAATTGGCCGTCCCGGTATGGGGCCGTTCTCTGTTACTGGACAGCCGAATGCCATGGGCGGGCGCGAAGTAGGGGCGCTGTCTAACCAGTTGGCGGCGCACATGGATATTGATAATGAGCAGCATCAACAGTGGGTCAAGGAGTTCTGGCAGGCGCCAGGGCTAACAAAAAAACCAGGGCTCAAGGCGGTCGATCTGTTCCAGTCAATTAATGACGGCAAGATCAAGGCGGTGTGGATTATGGCGACAAACCCGGCAGTTTCATTGCCTGATAGTAAAAATATTCAACGCGCACTACAGGCCTGTGAGCTGGTGATTGTTTCTGACTGTGTACGTGCTACGGATACGACGCAATATGCAGATATTCTGTTTCCAGCAGAGACCTGGGGAGAGCGTGACGGTACGGTGACTAATTCTGAGCGATGTATTTCCAGGCAACGGCGCTTCCTGAAAAGTCCGGGTGAGGCACGGCCAGACTGGTGGATCATCAGCCAGGTGGCAAGAAACTTAGGTTATGAAAAGGCATTTGCCTATCAATCATCGGCAGAGATATTTTTTGAACATGCGCGATTAAGCGGCTTTCATAATGAAGGGTCACGCGATTTTGATATAAGCGCCTTTGCTGAGCTGGATGTTCATTCCTATGATCAATTACAACCTGTACAGTGGCCCGTGACCAAACAAAATGCTGCAGGCACCAGGCACATGTTTGGTGATGGCCGTTTCTTTACTGATAGTGGCAAATCCCGATTTATCAAAATTGAAAATACATTTTCTGCTGGTGATGTTTCGGAGGCGTATCCATTTAATCTCAACACTGGTCGTGCTCGAGATCATTGGCACACCATGACGCGTACCGCCAAATCTCCAAGACTGTCCATGCATATTCGCGAACCTTATGTCGAAATTCATCCTGATGATGCAGTGTGTTATCAACTGAAAGAAAATTCACTGGCTAGAGTTAGCAGTGTTAATGGTGAAGCGCTGGTGCGGGTAAAAATTAGTGAAGCGCAACACAGGGGACAATTGTTTGTACCGATTCACTGGAGTGATCAGTTTTCTTCGAGAGCGGTAATCAATCAACTGGTCAATGCCAATATCGACCCGATATCCGGTCAGCCTGAGTTCAAGCGTACACCTGTTAAGATAGAGGACTGCAATACTTCGTGGTATGGCTTTGTGATTTCAAGGCGAGAATTACCCGGCGTGGAGAAATTTGATTACTGGAGCATAATCAAAGCTGAAAATGCTACCTGTTATGAATTCGCCGGATTCACTCGGGTTGAAGACTGGACAGGCGTATCGAGATCGATTTTGTGTACAGAGTCAGAAAGTGCAGAATGGATTGAGTACCATGATTCAGCAAAGGGACGATACCGCGCAGCGCGTATTGATGATGGGGTTCTGGATAGTTGCGTATTTATCGGGCCGGACAATAAGTTGCCTGAGAAAAACTGGTTGATGAATTTGTTTAGCGGCCAGCCGCTGGTCGAGGCCGACCGCAATAGTCTATTAACGGGTAAGTCTGCCTTTCCTGTGGTTGATCAGGGCCCAATTATCTGTTCCTGTTTTTCTGTTGGTGTGAATACGATTCGACAGGCTATGGCTGAAGGTCAGTTGCTGACCGTGGATGAGATTGGTGTAGCACTTCGTGCCGGTACAAACTGCGGTTCATGTCGCCCTGAAATTCAGGCGGTAGTCGATCAGGTGCTCAGTGAGCAGCCTGTGATGCCTGCGCTTAACTAATGTAATAAAAAAGGGGCATATGCCCCTTTTTTATCTAACACGTTTTAATTAATACATTAAAACTCAACCGCGAGCTGTGCAGTGATCATGCTGCCTGATTCACCTGTGCCACCATCAGTTGTTTCGTAGTCACTGGCGTTGCTCAGTTCAACAGCAAAGGCAACATCGTTGGCAACCGTGGTTGATACCGAGAACATATTGCGTGATTCTGGTAATGCGCTACCATCGATGTCACCTGTGCTCTGGTGAGCGATGGCAAAGGTGTAGTCACGTTCACCCATTTTCATGGAGTAGGCGGCTTCAATATTGGTAGCACTTGGGCTGGCCTTGGCGCCATTGAACTGAAGATCTACCGTGTTGAAATCATCCATGGCGGCAACGTGTTCAAAAATTACCGTTAGTGCATCCATATTGATGATGGCGTGCACGGCCATGCCAGCGGTGTGTTCCTGAATTGTTGGTCCAGCTAACAGTGCGCCTTCAAGGCCATCGGTCTCTGCCATATTGTTGATGTAGTCAAAACCAAGGGCAAGTTCCATAGAACCAGTTTTCATGCTGTAACCGATGCTGATACCAAAGTCATCGACAACGTCGTTGTCAGCAACAGTGGGATCGGTATCAACTTGATCAGAGTTGCCGTTGAATGCATAAATCGAAGCATGGAGGCCGCCAGTGGCGAAGCCGACTCGTATAGCTGCCTCCTGCGTTTCGCCGAGCTCCAGGGTCAGCGGATCAGAGATCATATGGCTTTCAAAGTTACCAAAAGGTACGTACATGCGGCCGGCTGTCAGATATATATACATATCATCTTCTGCAGATATTTCTCTGGGCGAGCCGGGGCGATGATGGCCCGGGCTGGCAGAGGGGTCAACGCCACTTGAGATTGTAATGAAGCCTTCATCTATCACTGGTGGGTCTGTGTCGTCGTCTTCATGTAGCACCAAAATGTGCCCAGTGACGTTTTCGTTAATCTGCGCATCAAAGCCGATTTCAACGGTGGCCAGGGCGATGTCGCTACCTTTTGTTGAGGCGGTTTGGTCTTTGCCTGAATTCATTTCAACTTCAATGGCGCCACTTACCTCAAGTGTTGGCTCAGCCATTGCTGGCGTGGTGCTGATAGCCATGGCGGTTAATGTGGCGGCAGAAAGCGTTTTTAAATTAATCGTATTCATTAAGTTATTCCTGTAAAAAATTATTATTACTTACCTGTGTGAAATTCCGTATTACATGAATTTAGTGTGGGTACTATCAAAATCTGTATGTAACTATAGTTTCTTGCCGGTTGATATCAAGGTATTTAATCAGAACTTGTAAGCCGCTTATCATATTCATTAACGGCCTGGATAAAGGCATTAAGCAAGCTGGGCTGTTCGAGTTGCGTCTCTTCAATAATCGGCAGGAGTCGGTGCTCGACCAGTGATTGGGTGAATATGCCACTGGTTAACAGGCTGGTGGCTTCGCCATTATCAGTAAAGACAGGTGTACTGTTATAGCCGCAGCTGGGTGATCGGCTTTTGGCAATGAACCCGGCGAGCTGCTCCAGCTTTGGCAGTTTCTGCTCGCAGTAGTCGTGCATCAGGCCGGTGATTTCAAGCTTCGGGTCGTCACGGCCGATTAGCCGTAGTGAGTCAATCCTGCCTCTAAGCTGTACCGGTGGGCGGGGTATCGATAAACCTGCCTCGACTTCGGGACAGATCGGGATGAGTTCAAATTGCTCGGCAAGTTGTTCGATGGCGATAGCACTGGGTTTGGACTGGCCATCGTAGCGCACGGCATCACCGAGCAGGCAACGGCTGACACCGATGCAGATTTTCTCGGTCACGTTACAGCTTTGCGCCCATCTTGAGTGCGCGTTCACGGGATTTGTTTTCTTCGACGGCACGTTTGCCGGCATCCCAGCCGGGCATGGTCTCGGGCCAGCCAAAGCAGTGCGCGGTCAGGACCTCACACAATACCCTGATGTGTTCGTCACTGGTATTGAGCGCCGGGATGTAGTGAAATTGCTCGCCGCCCGCATCGAGAAAGAGCTGGCGGTTTTCGATGCTGATCTCTTCCAGGGTTTCCAGGCAGTCGGCGGTAAACCCGGGGCAGATAATATCAACGCTTTTGACGCCCTGCGCAGGCAGTGCCTCGAGTGTCTTGTCGCAATAGGGCTGCAGCCAGGGTTCGCGGCCAAAGCGCGACTGGAAAACGACCTGCCAGGTACCATCCGTGAGTTCGAGTGCCTCGGCGACCAGGCGCGCGGTCTTCTGGCAGTGGCAGAAGTAGGGGTCACCACTCTCGAAATAGCGCTGTGGAATGCCATGGAAGGAAAACAGCAGTTTGTTGGCTCGGCCATTCTGCTGCCAGTGCTGGCGGATGCTGTTGGCCAGTGCCTCAATGTAGATGCGGTTGTCGTGGTAATCATTGATAAAACGTAAATCTGGCAGCCAGCGCCAGTCGCGCAGTACATTGGTGACTTCGTCGAAAACCGAGGCGGTGGTGGTGGCCGAGTACTGTGGGTACATCGGCAGAATCAGTAGCCGCCGGGTACCAGCCTTGCGCAGGGCATTCAGGCTGTCCCGGATAGATGGGCTGCCGTAGCGCATGGCCAGGTCGACGATGACGTTACCGCGGAATTTTTTCTGCAGGGTCTTCTCAACGGTCTGTGCCTGTAGTCTTGAGGTGGCTACCAGTGGAGAGCCCTGGTCGGTCCAGACTTTCTGGTAGAGTTTGGCTGAGCGGCGTGGTCGGGTGCGCAGGATAATGCCGTGCAGGATCAGCCACCACAGCCAGCGCGGTGCATCGACCACACGTTTGTCCCAGAGAAATTCGGCCAGGTAACGGCGTACCGCCGAGGTTTCGGGCTTGTCGGGTGAGCCCAGGTTGACCAGCAGGATGCCGAGTTTTTCCTGGGTGCCGTGTCGATATATGAAGTCTGGTTTTGCCATGGGCGAAGGGTGACAGATTCGAAAATAATCTACAAGCCTCGGCGTTCATTCCTTATTAAATGCCTACATTGGCGCGCTGTTCTATACAATCCTATATCAACTTCCTGTAATATACGCGCAGTTTTCCCTAATGAAAAAAGAATCTGGAGCTGGAACATGCCAATACGTCTGGCAGTACCCAATGAAATCATGCCCGGAGAGCGCCGTATTGCGCTGGAACCGGGCGTGGCAAAACGTTTAATCGCGATGGGCGTCGAGGTCTCGATGGAAAAAGGCGCTGCGCTTTCTGCACACTTTCCCGATGCCGCCTTTGAAGGTGTCACGCTTGTCGATACTCCTGCAGAACTGTATAAAAATGCCAACCTGATTTTCAAGGTTCAGCCACCGACGATGGAAGAGCTGGATATGATGCAGCCGGGTACCGTGCTGGTTGGTTTTATGCAGCCACACAAGAATGAGGCACTGCTGCAGAAAATGTGCGAGCGGGATATCACGACTTTTGCCATGGAGCTGGTGCCACGCATTACCCGTGCGCAGTCGATGGATGCACTGTCATCACAGGCATCGATTGCCGGTTATAAAGGCGTGCTGATGGGCGCCGATATGGCCAGCGTCTTTTTCCCCATGCTGACCACCGCTGCCGGCACCATTCGCCCGGCAAGGGTACTGATTATTGGCGTTGGTGTTGCCGGCCTGCAGGCGATTGCAACCGCGAAGCGCCTGGGCGCCATTGTCGAGGCCTACGATGTACGCACCGCAACCCGTGAACAGGTAGAGTCGCTGGGTGGTAAGTTTATTGATACCGGTGTCAGTGCCGATGGTGAAGGCGGTTATGCGCGTGAGCTGACCGAGGAAGAGAAACAGCAGCAGAAAGATGTGCTGGCTAAACACATTGCACAGGCCGACGTGGTCATTAGTACTGCGGCGATTCCCGGCAAGCCCTCACCAAAAATTATCAGCAAGGAAATGGTTGCTGATATGAAGATTGGCGCCGTGATCATCGACCTGGCCTCTGAAGGCGGTGGTAACTGTGAACTGACCCAGCCGGGTGAGACCGTTGATTTCGAGAGTCGTGTGACTATCCATGGCCCGCTGAATGTGGCTAGCCAGACACCGGTGCACGCCAGTGAGATGTACGCCAGGAATTTATTCAATTTGATATCACCCTTTATTACTGAAGCCGGTGAGCTGGAGCTGGACTGGGATGATGAGGTCATCGCCAAGACCGTGTTGACCAGTGAGTGTGAGGTCAAGAGCGAACGTTATCGCAGAGAAGAGGTGACCAAATGATCGAAGGATTTACCGCCCTTTATATATTCATGCTCTCGGCCTTTACCGGTTACGAGGTGATCAGCCGTGTGCCAGTGATTTTGCATACACCATTGATGTCCGGCTCCAACTTCGTGCATGGTATCGTGCTGGTTGGCGCCATGGTGGCCATGGGTCATGCCGAAACTGGCCTGGAAACTTTTATTGCTTTTATCGGTGTCATGCTGGCGGCGGGTAACGCGGTTGGCGGTTATGTCGCTACGGTGCGCATGCTTGAAATGTTCCAGCCGAAGAAGAAGGAGGCCTAGTTCATGGAGATGATCATTGAAATAGTTTACTTCCTCGCGGCTGCTGTTTTTATTATCGGCCTGAAGCAGATGAGTTCGCCGGTGACTGCGCGTCAGGGTATCGTCTGGGCCGGTGTCGCCATGGTGGTTGCCTCCCTGTTCACCTTTGGTGACCCTGCGGTGCTGCACAATACTGGCAACCTTGGCTGGATGGTGCTGGCGATTATCGTCGGCTCCGCGATTGCCTATGTCACCGCCAAGCGTGTACAGATGACCGATATGCCGCAGATGATTGCGATCTACAACGGTATGGGTGGTGGTGCAGCGGCGGCGATTGCAGCGGTCGAGCTGGTGCGTGTCGCCGGTGGTGCCGAGGCGCCTGCCACGACGGTGCTGGTACTGGCGGTACTGGGTGCCATCATTGGTGCGGTTTCATTCTCAGGTTCAGGTATTGCCTTTGCCAAGTTGCAGGGCCTGATTAACAAGACCATCCGCCTGCCATTCCACATGCTGATCAACCTGGGCCTGTTTGTTGCAGCCCTGGCGATTGGTGGCATGATGGCGTTCACCGGAAAGGTGGATGCAACCCTGTTGCTGGTGTTCTTCGTACTGACGATAGTTTTCGGCATTATGTTTACGCTGCCGATTGGTGGCGCCGATATGCCGGTGGTGATTTCGCTGTTTAATGCCCTGACCGGCCTTGCTGTGGCCTTCGAGGGTTTTGTACTGCAGAATGCGGCGATGATTATTGCCGGTACCGTGGTCGGTTCATCCGGTACCCTGCTGACCCAGCTGATGGCGAAGGCGATGAATCGACCCCTGTCCAATGTCCTGTTCTCCAGCTTTGGTTCTGCCGGTGGCGGTGCTGCTGAGGAAGAAGTTGCCGGTAGCATGAAAGAAATTCAGGGCAATGATGCGGCCATTATGATGGCGTATGCCAGCAAGGTCATTATTGTCCCGGGTTATGGAATGGCAGTAGCACAGGCACAGCATAAGCTGAAAGAGCTGGAGGCTCTGCTGGAGGAGCGTGGTGTTACAGTGAAATACGCGATTCACCCTGTGGCCGGTCGTATGCCAGGCCATATGAACGTATTGCTGGCTGAGGCCGGTGTTGAATATGACAAGATTCTGGATCTGGATGAGATCAATCCCGAGTTTCCGACTGCGGATGTCGCACTGGTGATCGGTGCCAACGACGTGGTCAACCCTGTAGCACGCACCAATCCGGATAGCCCGATTTATGGCATGCCGATTCTGGATGCGGACAGGGCACAGAACTGTATCGTCATCAAGCGTGGTCGTGGTGCCGGTTTCTCGGGTATCGAGAACCACCTGTTCTATGCGGATAATACCCGCATGCTCTACGGTGATGGCCAGAAGGCGGTCGCTGAGTTGATTGCAGGTGTCAAACAGCTTTAG
>Ga0224501_10004208_pt1 | contig 11365 bp, 10 predicted proteins | sample SF_Oct11_sed_USG_4_FD_169105 | JGI IMG/M metagenome (GOLD analysis project Ga0224501, IMG submission 169105) | Sediment microbial communities from San Francisco Bay, California, United States - SF_Oct11_sed_USGS_8_1 | ecosystem: Environmental > Aquatic > Marine > Sediment | place: USA...
CATTGCTGCATGCACTGTTTTTCCAATTGGCACAGGCTCAGTGACCAATCAGAGCGTTAATCTTATTTACTTCGGATAGATTTCCGCTTCCGGTGTTGAGGTCGAGAACAAAGTTGGTAGAGCGGGAAATTTGAATCTGTGTTGTCATTAGTTGCCGTTTGCCTGACGCTGAAGCAATAGCGCATGCAGGATCGGTGTTCTGCCGTTGGATCACCGGAAGCTGACGCCCAGTTGACGGCTATTTGGGTGGCTCGTGTAAACTATATTTTGACAGAGCTAATCATCCGGTCGAGTGTGATGAAAATCAAGAGAGCCTATGTTATCTAAGGACAGGTTTTTTATGTCAATAGGTGCAGCAACATGCACTCTATCTATCTATCTAAATCATAGCATTGTGGATGTGGAAACTAGCCAATCACATCATCCTCTCTGATACTGCGTGTACTTTACTCATTCACCTGAAATATTGTGTATGTGTAGGGGTATGTTTTCGCTGCTACATGTACATATTTTTGATTTTGTTTTTCAACATTGATTTGTATTTGTAGGATATTACGTCAATGCTACTCGGGTTGGCTCTACCCAGCCGGCCATACCACCTCAGATAGCTCCAACAAATACCCTATCTCGCATTGAATCCTTTATATTGGGCGGATTGGAGAAATACACATCGTATAGGTAAGTTGTCAGGAATAACAATAACAAACCTTCACCTTTCTCTTGTTAATTTTAATATTCTGTGTGAATCAATGATCTGGATCAACATAGGTATTAAAATCACCTCGAAATGACCTCTACGACTATTTTAAACCTGCCTGCTTTCCTTAACATGAAACTGTACCATCTTGTAACAAGCAAACGACAAAAATCCTTTCTCAACCTCATAGTCTACTTAAAAATTCTAATTGATATTTTGTGCAGTGTTGTACGTCAATCTGAGTTTTTAAGCATTATCAGTTTCTTCCTTTACAGGATATCAATAACGTTATTCACGAATGGAGGCCTGAGTCCTCCTGCTTGGGTAGATATCCTCACAGACCAGGATACTCCAGGACCTGTCTCAAACCTGACTGTGGTGGACCGTACTCACGATGCCATCTCAATACAATGGGCTCCACCTAATGTTAAAAATGGAATCATCACAGGTAATCCAGGCACTTCCTGTCAGCCACTGACTGTCGTTCTTGTATCAATTTTGCCTTTGTTCAATCTTGGCTTTTAGCCATCGTATTAAATGGGTCTTTGAAACCTGTGGGAAAATTACGTGACAGCCTCTCTCCCACAACAGCCCGAAGACCTCATGATCGCAAGCCTACTACATAGTCACTGAGCAATCCGACTATACTATGCCAAATGTTGTCAAAATGTGTATGCGTGTCGCTATTCTATGTGGGAGACAGGAAACTAACAAATTTGTCTCCCACAGAGAATGACGCGCATAAACATTTTTGATACTTCTTTAAACGAGTAAAACTTTTACATAACTTTTGATTTGTTCTAGGCTATAACGTGACTATAACTGGTCCTGGACTGAATCGTGCTTTTGCATTGGATAATTCCACCACTAATAAGACTATTGCACAGCTGCGACACACTACCTCCTATACCCTGGTTGTCAAGGCAAGCACTATTAAAGGGTTAGGTGTTCCGAAACCGAAAGTGGTGCTGACAAGACCACCGCCAGGTGAGACACTATTCCCCAAAATATCAATAAAGCTTGAGGTAATCTTTACACCCGGTAGCCTTAGTACTGACACAGAAATTGGAATCTAACATTCCTACACTCAACAAAAGCTCGATCTGTCCACACATGTGATTGTGTGATGTCTGAAATTCGATTGTTTGGCTTACATGTTCAGTCAACTGCTGAGGTATGAAAGTTAATTTCTGGTTGTAGTTGCGCCTCAGTCGGTTACATCTCTACGGGTTTCAAAACGAAACGCACGTAATGTTACATTGAGCTTTACTCCGGGTGATGACGGGCAGGCACCTGTCACAGCGTGGCTGGTTCAGGCCAGATCAAGCCTCAGCGAGACATGGAGTCAAGTTGACAGGATAGAGAATAGACCCGATGCCAGGTTAGTTAAGTAATTCGAAGGTTGACTCTGCGGATAGAGCTATGAAGGTTCACATGGTGGCACTCGTTGAATTCTTTCATGACTCCGTATACATGCTGTTGTACATATTTGATAGTAGCCTTTGCCATCTTTTGCCATCTCAACAGACCCTGTGATGTTCTGATGGCAAGTGGCTTCTATATATTAATCATGTCTCATAGTAGACGTGCGATTGCTGTGCGGATCACGCTTATTTCGGTTGTAGGGAACTGGTTGTGAGAAAACTGAAGCCGTACTCTGAATACTATTTCCGCGTGATCTCCCGAAATATCGTCGGTAACAGTCCACCTAGCGAGTCTACACCTGATATCATCCGAACAGAGATGGCAAAACCAGAATATCCTCCGCGAGATGTGGCAGCGCGACCACAGAATCACACCACCCTCATCATCAACTGGGAGGTCAGTGGACTGTTTTCAGCTGCTTCAGAGCATAGCGAACTCTATAGTTCACAGTATCTCTTTGTTACATCAATTGACATATGCATCGTATGTATATTCATGGTTATGTCAGATCTCAAAATGTGTTGATTGATCCTGGCACGTCTTACAGTGAGTCAATTCAAGAAGGTCATGTTCTTGTTGTATCTCGAGGTAAGAAATTATCAGATCTATGGACAGCATGCTTGACTATTTTACAGTAAACCATCATTTACCAATACTTTGACAGTCACATTTCTTGACTTCAACTCAAGCTTACTAGTTGACCATAGCAAGTTTGAAATAGTGTATACCTTATATACCTGTCATCCCCTGATGGTTTCTTTCTCGTTTTTCAAGCCACTCACATGGGATAATTTTAATGGAGAACCTACTGGATACACGGTGGAGTACCGAGCTGAGACTGGGGATGTGCTTACCCAAACCATAACGGATCCGATGGAGCGATTCCTAATTCTTGGGGGACTTGAATCGTACACCAACTACACTATTTTTATAATCGCCAAGAATACTCAGTTCAGTAGCGGCCCCAGCCAAGCAGTCAGCTCAACTACAATAGAAAGTGGTGAGTGGAAATTAATACAAATTCAGGGAAAATGGTCACCTGTTAGTTTATAGAAATATCTGATCTGGATATATGTGACCTTAAATCGAAAGTCTTTTAAACTGGTATTGTTTGATTGGAAGTGACGATAGAGCATGAAACCAGAAATTGGAAAGATCCCAACAATTTTTTATTGGTGGTATTGCAGTTTGGACAGGAATCCTTCTGCAGACGTTTAGGTGTCAGTTTTTTTTAAACTGTGCAAATCAGAGTCCTTTAGAGTTGTAGTGCAAATAAACCACACTTTTGTCATTGACAAATATCAACGTTTCAGTTCCACAACGGGCACCTCGAATCACTGAAATCACTGCCGCGAGTGCTACTGAGGTAATGGTGAGCTGGGAGGCTCTGTCACCTCAAGAGGCAAATGGTGAGGTGTTGGGCTATAGAGTGTTAGTGCATGGTGGTGATAGCACGGAGTCCCACACGACACAGCTACAAAGACTGATGATCGACTCACTTCTTAGCTACACACAGTATAAAATACAGGTACGTAACAAGGGGCAGATAATCTTACCGGTAGTGATGATCTAATCCATATAATGATGAAAATGTAGAAATGCACAACTGTATTTAAATATTTATCTCAGTACAAAAATTTATTCATCGGATTCTAAAATATCTGATAGTAAGCCTTTTCGCCCAGTGCTAGATGTCTCGTTACTAGGACTTCATTTATTATTTTTGAATGATTTTCTGGTCAGACGACCAGTAAAAAGTTGGTCACGCTGGGGAGATGTTTGGATTTTTTGTGTGTCTTGGAAATATAAGTTTAGCAGGCGTCTGGCCAAGCGAGCGGAGACAGCCTGACAGAACTGACATCCAGTTAGTACCGCATTAGTTAGCTCGAAGATGAACACCATCGGTCCTAAAAGTTTCACCAGTGAGTGGGTACTATTGGGTCGGCTGATTATTACAATGTGAGACGTTTTGACTGTGTGCTGTTCGCCTGATTTTATTATACTCAGACGCCTCATAAGTGGGAATATCGAACGTCTAGCACCGGGCGAATAAGCTTAGTATCTTTGAAAAGATATTTGAATCTTCTACTCAACTCACTGTACAGTCATCAGAAATTGAATGAAAGATCAAAGAGTATCCTAAAATTACAGTCTAAATATCCTTGGCATTGAGATTTCATCTAAATGGTGGCCTGTAAAAAACTGAAGGGTTGTTCTCATTCAGTATATACCTCTGGCAGTAATCTGTTGTCTTCTCTTGTAGGTGCTAGCCTTCACACGGATTGGTGATGGTGTCAGGTCTCAGAATGCTAGTGTCCAGACACAGCCCACCGCACCGAGTGAGCCAAAGAGTATGGGAGCTCAGCACATCACTGCTAGTTCTGCCAAGATTACCTGGCTGCCACCGCTGTATCCAAACTCAAATGGTGATATTCGCTATGATCTGAGGTAAGGCATTGTAATCTAATACGGACTGATATGTTGAATCATCATAGATTCTAAAGCCTGATACCTGTGTTATGTTATATATCAGTACCGAAGTACTCCTACGTGGCTAGCATTGCTAAATGAGGGCTTTATTTACTATTACCTCAGCCGCGTTATCTAGATAATGTTGACGGCGCTGTGCAGTATGATCATCTTCATGTGCATAAGAGGACCACACCTCAACCATTGAATTTTGAGAAAGTCTGCGTTCGTTTAGTACTCTTGATAATCACTCTACTATTAGGTAAATGGTGTTAAGTGGGATTCTCTACCTTTGTATCTTGTTACTGTTATTCACTTGGAAATCATTTATTAATTCAGTTTATCGACTCTTGCAACCTCGGAATTTTTTTATACTAGCGGTTAATATGCGAGATGGGCAGTTTGTTATCTGGATCACATCATGATTTATGGATCTTTGCTTGTAATTTAAGGTGTTGTCTGCAGGTATGCCTGTTTCTTGGACTTGCTTGTGATTAGTTAAGGTTATCTTCTCTTTAACTGCCCGCATTCTTATTTTTGTATTAATAGTAACTTTTAGTGACCAGGATAGCTCAGTCGGTAACACACTTGGATCTGCATTCTAAGGATTGCAGGTTCAAACCTTGCTGCCGGCTGAGTGCTTTTCTGGTACGGGCCTTTGGTAAGTCCCTCACCCTAAATTCTTGGCATGGTTTTGGAACACCATGGTAAAAAATAATGGAGGTCCCAACCAGTGGATAATTAGGGTCAAGCTCACACCACAGTTGTCCCCCTCTCCCCCTCTCCCTTCTCGTTCAGAGTAGCCAGATTCTCGCGGGTGATGTCCCACGACACCATGACAAGCCAGGTCATGAGAAACCTGCCTTCGGGTGAAATACCTCATAATTTACATCTACAGTAACCTTTAGATTAAAACATCATCTATGCCAAAACTCCTGATATAGACACAGATTGTGTTCTCCCTTGCAGCTATAAAGGTTTGACTGGTGATACCAACACACGGAGTCACTCCGCTTTGTCGGCCATGCAGTATTTAGTAAATGACCTTCAGCCAGAGGTCATCTATGAGTTCAAACTGAAGGCTATCAATAACAGAGGTGCCAGTCCTGTTGTGACAATTTCTTTAAAAGCGTCCATGTCCTTGGGTGAGTACACTTGATAAACTCTGTTTCTCAAACATATTTTGCAACAAATTCGCTAATTGTCCCCTTAAGTAAACCTATTGTACTGTGAGATGGCATGGACTAGGCGTGATTTCAATTGGTTATTTCTTCTGTAGATGTACCTGGCACACCTGGTCAGTTCCGGGTAACCGGCCACACTTCTCGTTCCGTGAAGCTTGGCTGGGGACGAGATCTCAATGATAATGTCCAGCCCCGAAACTACACATTAGCAATGAGAACAGACTCCACAGAATATCAGAATGTTCAAGCATATATTCCCGGTACTGCCTCAGAATATGATCTGACAGGCCTCCAGCCAAACACTAAATACTACTTCCAGATTGCAGCTAACAATGACATCGGTGAGTAACATCCTTGAAAGCGCCATTTTCTCTGCCGCGAACGTTTAATTCAGCTCAATTTTACACATTTTACATGCTTGACTTTGTATCATGGTCGATAATATCAGTGATGTGATTTACTTGTTGCGATTTTGTAGGTCAGAGCTTATTCACGAATCCTAAAATGCAGCAGACCTCTCCAGAAGTTCCCTCATACCCCCCTCGTGGCCTCAGGGTCATACCCGAGTCAGAGTCTTCCCTAAATATCACATGGGAGCATCCTCTAACTGGTCACAATGGTCAACTGACTCATACCAAGATTTGGTAAGCTGTCCAAGTCCTTGTGGAAGTCCTTTTTATTTGTCATTGGGGCGGCGTGTTTCATGGCTAGTCCTATGTTTTTGGGGAGTGTGTATCACCTGTTCAGATAATTTAGGATGATCTTATTGCTGAAGCCATTATGATAAAATAAATACATGCAAATGGATCCAGATAATGATATTGATCGGGTTTCTGTTGCTGACCCAAACACCCAAAACTATGGCTAAATTGCAGGGGATGCCCTACCCGTTTTGTCTCCGAGAAAGCAACTCCAACTATGACATGTTTGTCTTCTACTGTAGGTACTCTGTATATCAACCTGAGTCAAAGGCTAGCTGGGACACATTCAGCTCTAAGGATGTGCAATATCCAGCTTCCACATCTATGTTATCTGGCCTAACTCAGGGAGAACTGTATGAGATTAGGATCAGTGCTGGCAATTCCCAGGGTTATAGCGTAGCCTCTCGGCCAGTGGTGATCTACGTCGGTGTGGCAGGTGAGCATCGCCATTTTGGTCTCTTGTGCCGCCTCCATGAAGTCGAAAGGAAATTTTGGGTTGATTTAGGAGTATGAGAACAACCCTGTGTATAACCCTGGGCTGAGGGTTGTCCGATTACAATTCCAATATAACTAACGGAGAATACGTGTAGTGGTTTTCCGATGGATACAATCGAGCTTCACACTCGGTCACTCTATAGTTTTAAGAATCGCCTTGACAAGTACCATTAGAAGCTTCGTTTATATGGTGACATTTATAAACACCTGATCTGCCAAAAAGGTATAGTAACCCCCCCCCATTCAAAATAGTAAGAAATGTTAACATTTTGTTTTATGAATTATAATTTAGCCAAAATTCCTCACTAGATGTACAGTGACCAGATCGACATTTCCATTTGATTGAGGTGCATCACATGATTCTATTTTTTAGTTCCCATTGGCTCTCCCAGTGATGTGAATGTGTCTCGTGTTGATGACACTGGCAGCGAACTAGTCATCTCTTGGAAACCTGTACCTACCGATCAGCTCAACGGACAACTACTTGGTTATAAGGTATGGTAATCACGTTGCAATTGCATGAACTTGGTGGGTGTAAGCTCCCCATGAATATCCTAGCTCAGAAAAAGTTTGGAGATGGGCGCCACTAAGCTGGTACGAGCATTCTGAGAAGAAATGAGGAGTATAAGCCACACAACTTGCCCTCCATTCGGCTCTCCTTTGCTTTTTTTCAGCAGCCTTTCATATCAAAGAATATGTGAAATCCATCTTCTTTTCCATTTTGCTTTACTGGTAACTAGTTATCTGATTAAATGAGAAATTATAAAATTATTATAGAATTTCCATTGGCATACAATTCTCCACTTTTAGATTTACTACCAAGTAGCTGGAGAACGGCAGCGTCGCGCAGTAGAAGTTAACTTTTCTATTGCACCTCCTCAAAGCAGCTCTTATGTGTTAAAAGGCCTGAAAACGTACACTGAATATATGGTACAAGTCACAGCCTTCAACATCGCAGGAGAGGGGCCTAAAAGCCAACCTACAAGTGTGGTCACAGACCAAGGAAGTAAGGGAATACAATGATAATATATTCAAATATGTTTTTATGGCTACTGAGTGAACACCCATAATGTATACTCTGTTGCTCGAATTATATGTGGTAGTTCGTCGGCTGATTCCTCCCTCGACAATCAACGATGGTCCCTTTGTTAAATAAAATTATGCCTATGAAGCCCATCGAATGGCGGTTGATGAGGTATTGAGTATTTGAGGGGTCCCTTGAATATTTGTTGTGTTGGTGAACCACAAAAGCCTGTTTAGATCAAGGTTCAAACCGTATGGGGCTAGAATTTTTCATTGGTCGCATATTCATTGAGGGACCTAACTGAGCATTTCAATTTGAAAACCACGATCGGCGCAGAAATGTTACTCAATTTCTTCTATCTAGAGCAACTTCTTTTTCTAGAGCCCTCTGCTCCGACTAACCTGGAGTTCACTGAAGTGACCCTCAGTCTGGTGAATGTTACATGGGGTCTCCCCGACGAACCCAATGGGATTATACTGGATTATATGGTCATCTACTATAGAGATTCATCATCAGATGGTAAGGGTCAAGTGACTTTCGTCCTTTTCTTGGGTCGTATGGAAGTGTTCTTTTTCACATTCTTTAGCATGTTATAAAAATGTTACAGAACTCGCACGAACTGTAGCTATACCTGATTTTAATCAGTGAATAAGAACTAGAATATTTCTCTAAATATTTTCAGCATATCAGCTCGTTATCAATGCCCTTTAGTATGTAATAGTGGCTGTAGTTTTCACTCGCTCAATTTCTCCACTACATATGTAGATTACTACCATATCATTCATGATCATCGTCACTATGAACGAGGTAGATAATGGGCGTGTATGTAGCATGTATATACAGCAGCCCATGTTTGTGTACATAGAATGAAGCTACAAATGTTACCGCCATTTCCACTCCACTCCATGAGTTTTCTCATGCCGCCCCTACCAAACTATGTTATTGCTTTTGACCAGCATTACCCTTAAATTCCTATGCATCATTTTCCTTATCCAGATGTCACTACTGTTGGTGAGTGGCTTAGTTTTGCGTTAGTATACATCCCGAGTCATTTTATTAACTCCATCCTTTGCTTTTCTGACCGGTGTTCCCTAAGTTCTGTCAGTTTTCTTGCCTTGCTTGATGTCTATCTTTTTATTGTTATGGACTTGTCTATCTCGTATCATCCTACCTTAGGGGTGGAAAATGTTAGTTTTATATCTGCACTGTTCACAATTTATCTATAGATACAAAAAGTCCTGACCGTTTAATATCTATGTTTGCAGAACCGAGAAATGTGCCACCTAGCAGAACGTTTGAGCATATCGTGCTTAGCCCAATGATTCACGATGAAGTAAAACAGTTAGACCCCAACACAACTTATTTCTTCTCGGTGCGAGCTCGTACAAGCAAAGGTTATGGTGAAACAATCACTAGCAAATTCACCACCGGACCTTATAAGGGTAAGTTATTTGGTAACTTTCAGCACAAATACATTTTGGCCACTCATAGAACCAGGATCAAACTTTTGAATGTGGTCTGGTTTTTAGACCATGCGCAGATCCGCCAGATCTGGCGCAGATCCGCCAGACCCTCCTTTGACAAAATACACATGTCTGCAGCGAGTCACAGGGCAGTTGACTCTCGAACTATGACCATCTGAAGCCAAGTCAGATTGGTGTCCGAACTGCATCAGGACTTTTGGGACTTCAAATTCGCCATACCGAATTCAACTTCCTGATCTCAGTATAAGAGAACCTGACGTGTATCATCATATTTACTCAGGAGTGCCATCCCCACCCAGAAAAGCAGAATACACTGAGGAGGAGGATGGTGTGATGATGGTGTGGAAGGAAGGCTCCTCTGGTGATGCCGATGTGATCGGATTCGTCATAGAAGGATTCCATGATAGTAAGTATATCACAAACACACATCACTGTGACAACCCAATAGACTATGTACTAGTTAGAAAACAGAGTTTTGAGGGTGGATGCATTCTTACGTACCTTATTGAAACAGGTTTATCGCCGATTTTGACTTTTTTGTGATAAATCAAATTTTAAGAGCTTATCGGTGTTTCTTTTAAATAATTTATAATTTTCGGCTTTTACTAAATTCAGTTTCAGAAGGCGACAACATTACGGGTACTAGTGATCGATACATTCGCAGTCAAACTTCCCTTCAGTTTTTTTATGCCAAAAAACCCATTCAAATCTCCATAATGATGGGTTATAACGGATGCTCCAATTCCAATCACGCGTTGTCATCTCCGTGAAGTGACCAGCGATAAACAACAGATGACATGCGAAGAGCGGAAACCTTGCGCATTCACCATTCACAGCCGTGATAAGTCATTTTCGCTTCATAGAATGGGAGTTGGTGATGCGTGGCGACGGCGATGGAGATTCACGAGTTCTTCTCCCGCAAGAGATTGTGTCACCAGAGGGCGTTTCACTCTATTCCCAGTACCAAGTCAGCTTGTATAATGAACTCGGCCTTGGTAAAGGCCTGCAGGCACAGAAAGTGACTCCGTTCTATAAAACCTGGTGGTTTAGAGTGATTGTTGCTCTTGCAGCACTTACAATCATCATAGCGGTAGTGGCGCTGCTCAGCTGCTACTGTTACCGACAGAAAGGTGAGGCTGGGCTTGATACTAAAAATGGTTCGCTTCGAAACTACCACTTCGTTTTTACCTCAGTCAGTCTATGTGCTGTAGGTTTGGGTTTTTGCATCAGAATAAGTTTCTATAACAATCCACCCTGTCCGAAATTCTAGCGCTGCTTAGATAAAATTCTGTATCCAAGGTATCTGTATCTGACTAGCAAATGAAATTGAAAATTTCTAAAAATGTCTGTAAATTCCAACGTAAAGTAAACTGATGTGCCCAAGTATAGTTAGTTACTCAGTAAAGTAAATGTGTTACATGGACATATTCTCCGGATTTTTCATGTCACAAAAGATGTATTTTGTAGTTAAAATGGTGGAAGAAGCTTATGAACAGGATGTGATTGGAATTGATGGTGATTACCCGACATATGAGATGAGGCAATCATCACTGCGCCGTGATAAAGACAGAAGAGGATCCAAGTACAGGTAAACACTTCCCCTCAGTGAAGACTTAAACCCGCAACAGCTCAGCTAGTGGACAATGTCTTGCATTTAGTCTTTGCAGTGTGTTCAGAACAGGTACGGCAGCTAGATATTTGTACTGCTATTTTTTACGCTAGTGCAACTGTTACAGTGCAATGTGTCGTCGTATAGAAAGAAGGTATCTAGCTAGGTTGCAAGTGCTCTGCATGTGTCATGCCGCTATGGATAAGCCAACAGTTTCTCTCCCTCCATTGCTTGCGCACAACTCCCAGATAACTAACTTTCTCTGTTCAGGAATGCC
>Ga0224501_10004209_pt1 | contig 11365 bp, 9 predicted proteins | sample SF_Oct11_sed_USG_4_FD_169105 | JGI IMG/M metagenome (GOLD analysis project Ga0224501, IMG submission 169105) | Sediment microbial communities from San Francisco Bay, California, United States - SF_Oct11_sed_USGS_8_1 | ecosystem: Environmental > Aquatic > Marine > Sediment | place: USA...
ACCAATCACCTAGCATAGGGGGGACAATGACGCAACTCGACAAGACTTTTCCGACGAATGATTGTGCAATGTGCATTCTTGCGCCGAAATTGGTCACAGCTGGAAGGCACCCTAACATTGAACTGATAATGGGCGCAGAAGTCAAGACCGTTGAGGGTGAAGAGGGACACTTCAAGGCTGAATTGGTAAAAAGACCTAGGTATATTGATGAAGAGAAATGTACTGGATGTGGCGTATGTGCTCGAAAGTGTCCTGTTGAGGCAATAGACGAATATAACGAAGGTCTGAGCGAAAGAAGCGCGATCTACATCACATATCCTCAAGCAGTTCCTTTGGTCTTCGCCATTGACAGAGACAAATGCATCGGCTGTAGCACTTGCCAAGAAGTCTGTAAGGCGGGTGCTGTCCAATATGACGAGAAGGAAAAGGAGATTACCTTGGACATTGGCTCGATTATACTCGCGCCTGGTTTCGAAGAGTTTGACCCACGACTCAAAGGAGAATATGGCTACGGTCGCTACTCCAATGTAGTTTCGAGCATCGAATTTGAGCGTGTTCTAAGCGCTTCAGGACCCTATGGCGGATTTGTCTTACGCCCCTCTGACGGCAAAGTCCCACGGAAGATAGCTTTCATCCAATGCGTAGGTTCACGTGACACTAGGCTCGGGAACGGTTACTGCTCTTCAGCTTGCTGCATGTACGCCATCAAGGAAGCGATCATCGCCAAGGAGCACAACCCAGACCTTCAATGCACCATTTTCTTCATGGATGTGCGAGCCTACGGGAAGGAGTTTGACGCCTACTACAATAGGGCCGAAGAGGAATACGGGGTGAGGTTTGTTAGGTCTCGAGCATCTCATGTAGAAGAGACTCGGAAATCGAGAAACCTTTTGGTACGCTATGTTGACAATGGTAACCCGAGGACTGAAGAATTCGATCTCGTCGTGCTATCGGTTGGAATGAGGCCGCCTAGACACGCTGAGGAACTAGCCAAAACACTGGGCATCAGATTGAACAAATACAACTTCTGCCACTCCGAAACATTCTCCCCGTTGAAGACTTCTAGGCCTGGAATATATGCTTGCGGGGCATTCTCCTCCCCAAAAGATATCCCTGAGAGCGTGGCTCAAGCGAGTGGCGCTGCGGCGAAAGCGGCCAGCTTGATCTCATCAGAGAGAGGGACGCTCACAACCATAAAGGATTATCCACTCGAGAGAGACGTATCCGGCGAGGAGCCCCATATTGGAGTCTTCGTTTGCCATTGCGGGATAAATATCGGCGGAATCGTCAATGTGCCGGAAGTTGTGGAGTATGCAAAGACACTGCCAAATGTTGTTTACGCCGAACACAATCTGTACACATGCTCACAAGACACCCAGAAAAGGATTGTGGAGACAATAGAGGAGCACGACCTCAATCGCGTAGTTGTGGCTTCATGCACCCCTAGGACTCATGAGCCACTCTTCAGAGAAACACTCAGAGAAGCTGGGCTTAATATCTACCTCTTCGAGATGGCCAACATTCGTGACCAATGTAGCTGGGTGCACATGCATGAGCCTGAAGAAGCAACTGAAAAGGCGAAGGACCTCGTTAGATCCATCGTCGCCAAAGCCAGCTTGTTGAAGCCTCTTAGGAAACCCGTGATAGATGTCACGCCCACCGGCTTAGTCATCGGAGGCGGCTTATCAGGAATGACTGCTACCCTAGAATTGGCAAGACAAGGGTTCGAAGTCCATTTGGTGGAGAAGGATAAGGAACTAGGAGGCCATCTACGCTACATCCACTACGTTCTGGCTTCTGAGGATCCGCAGAATAAGCTCAGGTCAATCATCAAGGAAGTCGTCGAGAACGAGAAGGTTCACGTCTATCTGAATACCGAGGTCTCCGATGTTGAAGGATATGTTGGAAACTTCAAGACAACCCTTGACTGTGGCGGAAAGAAAGAGGAGATCAACCATGGCATCGTGATAGTCGCGACCGGAGCGATGGAGTACACGCCAACTGAATATCTCTACGGTGCCGACGAAAGAGTGTTGACTCAGCAAGAACTGGAGGAGAAACTGACCAACGGAAAACTTAACGCCAAGACGGTGGTGATGATCCAGTGTGTGGGGTCCAGAAACGAGATCCGTCCGTACTGCTCGCGAATATGCTGTTCCCAGGCAGTGAAGAATGCGCTAAAGATCAAGAAGCTAAGCCCCGAAACAGATGTCTATATCCTCTACAAGGACATGAGAACTTATGGATTCTTGGAGGATTACTATCGTGAAGCGGCAAGCAAAGGGGTCTTGTTCATACGCTACGACGACGAAAGCAAGCCCGAAGTCGCCCAAGAGAACGGTAAGCTTAAGCTTTCGGTTTGGGAGCCAGTCCTAGAGATGTGGATTCCGATCGAGCCCGACCTATTGGTGCTGAGTGCGGCGACCATTCCAAATTCGGACAATGAACGTATAGCGAAGATGTTGAAAGTTCCCCTGAGCAAAGATGGATTCTTCTTGGAGGCGCATATGAAGCTTCGGCCCGTCGATTTTGCGACAGATGGCGTGTTTCTGTGCGGATTAGCCCACTGGCCGAAATCCATAGAAGAGAGCGTTTCACAAGCATGCGCTGCCGCGGCGCGAGCAATCACGATCCTATCTAAGGAAGCACTGGAGGTTGAGGGAGCTATAGCAAATGTAAACGAGGACTTCTGCAGCGGATGTAGAATCTGCGAGTCTGTTTGCGAGTACGCCGCTATTGAAATGAAAGAAGTGGACGGGAAACTGAGATCCCACGTTCTCGAAGCTCTGTGTAAGGGATGTGGTGTTTGCGGGTCAACTTGCCCGTCAAAGGCCATATCCATGCTTCACTTTACGGACGAACAGATTCTTGCGCAGGTCAGGGCGGCCTTAATGGAGGAAGCAAGATATGACTAAACCTGCATTTGAACCGAAGATTGTGGGTTTCCTCTGCAACTGGTGCTCCTATGCTGGTGCTGATTTGGCTGGTGTTAGCCGAATTCAATATCCTCCAAGCCTTAGAATCGTCAGGGTGATGTGCAGTGGGAGGATCGACCCGGTCTTCATCCTCGAAGCCTTCAAAAGCGGAGCAGACGGAGTTCTCGTCGCCGGCTGTCACCCCGGCGACTGTCACTACCTCTCGGGAAACTACAAAGCAGAAAGAAGAGTTCTGATATTAAAAAGTCTTCTAGAACAGCTCGGTCTCGAGCCTGAGCGTCTGAGATTGGAGTGGGTTTCCGCCGCTGAAGGAGACCGATTTGCAACAGTCGTCAAGGTTATGACAGAGGAAATAAAGAATCTGGGCCCAAGCCCACTAAAGGTAGGAGGTCAATCTAATGTCACAGAATGAAACAACTCACAAGAAGGAAACAAGTGGCGAAACTGGGCTCAAAGCGAGTGACATAGACCCCAAGTTCAAATATAGGATCAGCAAGCTTCCAGGTGCAGAGAACATTCTGCTGTGCTTCCAGTGCGGGACATGCACTGCTGACTGTCCGATCGCGCGATTCGACGATTTCTATAGACCTAGGAAGCTAGTGCGAATGGTGCAGTTGGGATTGAAGGACAGGCTTCTTTCGAACGACATAATTTGGCTCTGTTCCACTTGCTTTACATGCGTTGACCATTGTCCACAAGACGTGGGAATCGCCAACATTGTGCGCGCCCTTCGTAATCTAACGGCGGAAGAGAGGGAAATGCCAGTTGTCTACAAGGAGCTAGCCTCCAATATCCTGAAAACAGGCTATGCATACGTGATCCCAAGTTTGCGACTCAAAAGGAGAGAGGAAGACGGACTGCCTTCCCTGCCGAGAGCTAACCTAGAGAATCTTGCCAAACTCTTCGACATTACAGGTCTTTCCAAAACGATTGAAAAGGTGTGAGCGTATAATGCCAAACTACTTGATCTTCCGAGGATGCCTTATCCCCTACAGAATCTCCAGCTACGAGATTTCCGCCAAGAAGGTTCTCGATAAACTTGGGGTAGAGTTAGAGGAGATGTCTGAGTTCAATTGCTGTGGATTTCCACTGGATCCCATAAACCACGACACGATGCTTACCTTAGCAGCGCGCGACCTCTGTCTGGCCGAGCAACAGGAACTGAATATCATGACCTTGTGCAACGGATGCTTCGGAACCCTAAACCATGTAAACAAAGAGCTCAAAGAGGACAAAGAGCTCAAGGGAAGGATCAATGAATACCTGAAAGAAATCGGCATGGAATTCAAGGGAACAACAACGGTCAAGCATCTGATCCATGTGCTCGCAGAGGACATCGGATTTGACAGAATAAAGGAGGCCATTCAGAAGCCCTTGAATCCGCTCCAAGTGGCCCAGCACACCGGATGTCACGTTGTGCGTCCAGCAAAATACTCGGGCGCAGATGACTCAGAACATCCCATGGTTCTTAGGAATCTGATCGAAGTAACTGGCGCAGAGTGCTTGAACTATATAGACGAAATGGAGTGCTGCGGCGCTCCGATAATTGGTGTAAAGCCCGAAATTCCGCTTCAGTTGGCTGGGGAAAAACTTCGCCATGTCAGGGATGTTGGCGCCCAAGCATTGGTTACAGTGTGTCCGTTCTGCCATATGATGTATGACCTGAACCAGCAGAGGATAGAGAGAACTCTCAATGAGAAGTTCAGCATCCCTGTTCTTCATTATCCCCAACTCTTAGGCTTAGCTATGGGCTTCAGTCCGGAAGAACTAGCCTTCAAGCAACTTAGGGTGAACGCATCCAAGATCGTAACCAGGTAGTTGTACAAACAAGGAGTGGGCTTTGAGATGGAGAAGAAGGAAAAGCTGAAATTCGCCTTCTACTGGGCTGCTAGCTGTGGTGGCTGCGAAATAGCAGTTCTCGACACTAACGAGAAGATCCTCGATGTAGTGAAACTTGCTGACATTCTCTTCTGGCCCGTTGCACTCGACTTCAAATATAGGGATGTAGAGGCATTTCCAGACGAATATATAGACGTCTGCTTCTTCAATGGCGCAATCAGAACCGAAGAACAGGAACATATTGCCAAGCTCTTAAGAAAGAAATCCAAGGTCCTAGTAGCCTTCGGCTCATGCGCCTATCAGGGCGGTATTCCAGGTCTAGCAAATGTGGCAAACAGACAGGAGGTTTTTGAAAGGGCGTATCTTGAGTCTCCTTCCACAGATAATCCCCATTCTTTGACTCCTCAGACATCTTTCACAGTGACACAAGGAGAGTTGAAGTTGCCCGAATTTTCCGACACAGTGAAGACTCTCGATCAAACTGTGGACGTAGACTATTACCTACCAGGATGTCCTCCGCATCCTGACATGGTAGCTGATGCAGTCGAAGCGATTGCCAAAAATGAGCTGCCCAGGAAAGGTTCAGTGCTTGGCCCTGAGAAGTCAGTCTGCGATCAATGTCCGAGGACGAAAGAGGATAAGAAAATCTCTAACCTATACAGGATTTACGAGATTACCCCTGACCCAGAAAAATGCCTCCTGGAACAAGGAATAATCTGCTTGGGACCTGCGACTCGTGGAGGATGCGGAGCACAGTGTATCAACGCAAATATGCCTTGCACGGGATGTGGCGGGCCTTGCCCAAACGAAGTTGAACATGGGGCAGCTATGATAAGTGCCCTCTCATCGATCCTTGGAGTCAGTCAGGAAAAGGATCCAGCATATGACGCCGAAAAGCTGCTTGCCAAGATCAAGGATCCTCTAGGAACGTTTTACAAATACTCGCTGCCCGCCTCTTTTCTCAGAAGAAGAATCATCGAGAAATGAAACCGTAGAGATGGACCTCGCCAGCGTCAGCCAGTTTGCTCTAGGTCAGATATCATGATAGGTCAGAATATGCACGCGCTAACGATCTTGAGGAGACGACTTGTGTTAGCGTCAATTTAGAAGCATGCTTGTTACTACCCTCTTGGGTGCTTCTGGTGGCCAGAAGTGGTTGCAGTTTCCTGTTGCAGCTTTATGCATTAAGTAGAATACAGGTCCTTTGTCATTCTGGTTTTGACAGGAAAGGTAGCACGTTTCCTGGAGCGGAGAGGGATAGTCTTATAAAGTCTAGGGCTACTCATGTTTGAATCATATTTATATTATATTATATACTGATTTATCTCCAAACATGCCAAATCTCCTCTCCGAGGTGACTGGATGAAACTCATCACGCTATATCTTCCCGAGCCATACATTGACGCGTTGGATACGCTTGTGGACGAGAAATACTATCCGCACCGCGCTGAGGCCATTCGTGTGGCTATTCGAGATCTGATCAACGTAGAGTTGCGGGGAAGAAGAAACAATGGCAAAACTGGCAGATAAAGCGCTCCAATATATGTGGCATGAGGCTGTCCATGAGGGGCTTAGAGAGCCCGGTTACTGTCGTATCATGGTCTTGGGCGTCGGTGGGGCTGGGAACAACACCGTAAGCCGGCTGATGGAGTCAGGCATAGTTGGTGCTGAGTGTGTTGCCATCAACACTGACATGCAACACTTGGGCATAACCCATGCAGACCAGAAACTTATGATCGGCGAGAAGCTGACGAAGGGCTTGGGATCGGGTGGAGACCCGAAGATTGGAAGAGCGGCAATAGAGGAGTCGAAGGAGCAGGCGAAGAAACTGCTTTCAGGGGTCGACATTGTTTTTGTGACTTGTGGGCTTGGTGGAGGGACAGGAACCGGCGCTGCACCAGTATTGGCCGATATGGCCAGGGAAAATGGAGCAATCGTGGTCGGCGTCGTGACCATGCCTTTCAAGATCGAGAGAGGTAGGATAAAAATAGCGAATCAAGGACTGGTCGAGATGCGAAGGGCATGCGACACGGTTATTGTGGTCGACAACAACAAGCTGATGAATCTCGTGCCTCATTTGCCTTTGAATGATGCTTTCAGAGTAGGTGATGAAGTGCTGGCCAACATGGTGAAAGGGATAAGTGAGACAATATCTTCGCCAAGCCTTATCAATCTCGACTTCGCAGACTTCAGGACCATTATTAAAAAAGGCGGCGTTGCGGTAGCGGGCGTCGGCGAATCAGATGCACCAAACAGAGCTGAGGAGGCTGTGAAAAACGCTTTGAAGACACCTCTGTTGGACATAGACTATGCTGGAGCAACAGGCGCCCTGATCCATGTCTGCGGCGATGAGTACATGAGCATAGAAGAGGCGAACCGCGTAGGAGAAGTCATAGCAGAGATGATGAGCGATGACGCATTAGTTATTTGGGGAGCGAGAGTCAATTCGAATCAAGCGGGCATTCTCAGGGTAACGCTTGTTATGACAGGAGTCCGTTCACCAGATCTACTGAGCGGATACGGATCGATAGCTCCACAACTATATAACTTGGACCCGCACGGAGGGCCAGAAAGACCCCTTAACGTTAATCTCGGGATATATCAGCTCGAGAAATATTGAACTCTCTCTTTTTTCGCCTAATCTTATCCAACCTCATCCGCCAAGGGATGGGTTTCCCGCAGGCTTTCGTGAGACCCTTCCTTATTGATCGGACTATCTTCTCTAAGTCCGGATCAGCATCGATGAGTGTATAGGCTAAGCCAATAGTCTCAGGGATATGGGAGTCGCTCCCACCAGTCTGGGGAAGACCCAACCCCATTGCGATTCTTCTATTCAGGTAGGTTGATAGGAAAAAAGGGAGGCTGGCGGAGTTGACTACCTCAATCGCATCTAATCTTATCCCTTTTTGCAAAGTGTGAGATCTCAAGCTGTTCTTCATCAACATTGATGGATGAGCAGCGACCGCTATGCCGCCCGTTTCTCTGATAATTTCAGCGGTTTCGGATGGCTCCAGACCCTCGGGTATCGCTTCAGTTATGTTGAGCCCCAACATGTGGCCCTTCGTGGTGGAGACTTCTATACCAGGTATCAGAACGAAATCCTCTGTTCTCCTTTTCTTAGTTCTTAGCGCTCCTTCGATAGTGTTGTGATCTGTTATTGCGACTCCGTCCAAGCCCTGCCTCTTTGCGTAGAAGACAGCTTCTTTCAGGGTTGTGAATGCATCTGTAGAGTAGCATGTGTGGACGTGTAAATCGATCTTCAGAGGCAAGGTGCTGCTCCGCTTTTAGCTTATCCTGCTCCCGGCCTCAACTGGTTTACTGGGTTGAATAAGCGCCAATGTGCCCCTGTCCTGTGCGGCTAGTATCATGACTTCGGAGGTGACTCCCATAGCCTTCCTGGGAGCGAGGTTTACTATCACCGAGATCAGTGTTCCTTCAAGATCTTGTGGCTTGTAGTGTGTCGCTATTCCTGCAACTGCGGTCCTAAGCTCGTTGTCCCCAATATCGATTGTCAATTTGAGGAGATTTCCAGATTTCGGTATGGGCTCAGCCTTCACGATTTTGCCAACTCTGAGATCCATTCTCGAGAAATCATCAAATGAAACGGTCTCTTGGGTGGATCTGACCCCTTCTAGCATGCCCTGAATTTCTTCGTCTGATGCATCAATCTTCTGGAAGAGGGGCCTTGCCTCGCTAACCTTATGTCCAGGTGGAATCAGGCTAGTGGCATCTTTCCACTCGATCCTCTCAGGTAGGTTGAGCTGGCTTCGAAGATCTTTAGAGGCGAAAGGCAAGAAAGGTTCCATAACGATTGACAGCGCCTTTGCTATTTGGGCTGTCACATACAGCGCATTCGCCGCTGCTTCTGGGTCCGTTTTGATGGTCTTCCAAGGTTGTTTCTCGTTGAGGTACTTGTTTCCTAGGCGGCTTAGTCTGGTCACATTGCGTAAGGCAGCTTGGAGGAGAAAATGATCTAATTTCTGACTTACATCCTTAACCAAGGCTTTTGACCTTTGTAGCATGCGCTTGTCGTCTTTGCTGAGTTCTTTGGCCTCAGGAATGGTTCCATTGAAGTATCTATTGATGAAGGTTAGGGTTCGGTGGATGAAGTTGCCAATCGTATCGTTCAAGTCAGAGTTCACCTTCTCTCGGAGGATTCTCCATGTGAAGTTTGAGTCCTTTGCTTCAGGTCTAATCGATATGAGTGTGTATCTCCAGTAGACAGCTGGGAAAAGATCAAGAGCTTCATCTAGCCATATGCCCACCCTCCTGCTCTTAGACATCGACTGCCCCTTGAATGTTAACCACTCGTTGGTGCTGACGTTCCACGGTAGATTGTAACTGTCATGTGTTGCAATCAAAAGGGCTGGTAGAAACAATGTGTGGAAAGGTATGTTGTCCTTGCCTATGAAGAAGAGTGTCCTAGCATCTTTGCCGAACCAGTACTCCTTCCACTTCTCTGTCTGACCTTGATTCCTGAAATATTCCAAGGTCGCTGAGACATAACCTAAAACATTCTCGAACCAGCCATATATTGTCTTGTCACTGGCTCCCTTGAAAGGAGCAGGAATGGCCCATTTTGTATCCCGAGTTATCGGTCTGGGTCTTAATCCTTCTTTCAGAAGATTCAGGCTGAAGTTTCTGGCGTTGTCTGGCAGCTGTTTGTTGCCTTTTATGTACGCAAGAAGCTGATCGGCAAATCTGGGAAGGTCAAAATACCAGTGCACCACTTCTCGTATTACCGGCTTGGTTCCGCAGATTGTACAGTAGGGTTCGAGTAGCTTGACTGGGTCTAGTAGCCTTCCGCACCTATCACATTGATCACCTCGTGCTTCTTCATAGCCGCAAACTGGGCACTTTCCCTCAACGAATCTATCGGGTAGGAAGCGGTCGCATTTCTCACAGTAGGGAAGCTCCATCTCCTGTGGGAAGACATACCCGTTTTCTTCGATCTTCTTCCAAATCTCTCTTACGAACTCTATGTGAATCGGGTTTTCTGTGCGGGAATAATTGTCGAAAGATATCCCGTACTTCTCAAAGAGATCTGAAACAATTTTGTGGTTTCGGTCCGTGAGTTCTTTAGGTTGGATGCCCTGCTTTATCGCCTCAACCTCTATTGGCGTGCCGTGCTCATCTGAACCACTTACAAAGACTACGTCGTCTCCTTTGAGCCTGTGATATCGAGCTATCACATCAGCGGAAAGAACAGGCAGAAGGGTGCCCAAATGGGGTATATGATTGATATAGGGCCAAGCACAGGTGACAAGTACCTTTACGAGCGCAATACACCTCCAACACCATAGGAATCGAAGATTCTAATACTTAAGTGCAATGATCCAGCGTTTACGGTGCTCACTTAGCTGGCCAGAGAGACTCAAACGACTAATCCTTAGTCGACCTAAGGATCCCCATCGGCCCACCTTCATATGCTTTGGCTCGAAACAACCTTGACTATCGTCTCAACAGCTGTGCCCAATCCATTCAGGTTAGAGACGAGTTCATGGAGCTTCTCCGTGCGGGTCAGGTAACCTTTTTCTATCAAAATCTTCTCTATGGCATCAATAAGCATCCCTTTACCGAGCCCGTCCTGATCAAGCACCTCGGCCACCCCAAGCTCTTTGACCCTTTCTGCGTTACTCAGTTGCTCTGTATGGCTTGGGGTCGGGACGAGGATCATTGGTTTGCCGTAACACATGGCCTGCGTAATAGTTCCGTGTCCGGCTCTACATATGATGAGGTCACATGCTTTCAGATACTCAAATCGGTTCGGAATCCAACCGTAGATGGTCGCGTTACCATGCTTAATGGGTTTCATAGAACTGTTTGGATAGCCAAGGGACATAACGACTTGGTAATGATCAGAAAAGTCCTTGAGTATCTGCATGAGAATCCCTGTGAAGTAGGCCCGTTCCTTTGTGGGGCCGCTTATGGGAGCGAAGACCAAGGGTAGATTCCTATCCAACCCGAGCTTGCTCCTGAGTTCGTCCTTACTTGACAGACTCTCTGGGTGAACAGGCAATATCGGCCCGATCAATTGTACACGCTTTCCATAGGATTCTGGGATTCTGAGATTTCCAGCTGACAGTGTGTAGGGTGGAGGAAAGTCCGGTATCATGAGGTGGGCTGCGCCGCTCGTCCAGATCTTGCCGATCGTCGCAAGAGCCCCCGTGTCAACGAGTTTAGCCAGTCTGAGGAGTCTCTTCCTCCGGGGGATTATGATCTGGAACTGGTTTAGGATGCAGAGATCTGGGATGCCTAGGATCTTAGCTGCGAGCAACGGTGAAACCCTCGAGTCCGAAACTACTATGTCGGGCTTGAAAGCTCTCATGAATCCGATCTCAGCCTCGATCTGCTTCATCAGCGTAAAAGACGCGAATATAGGGCCTGGATTTGCCACCGTCTGTCTGAAATCCACAGTTCCATCGGGTTTAACTCTGAATCCTATTGATGGAGCTTCCACCAGAGGTAGGCCTTCTTGCTCTATGTATGCAACGGCGTCCCGGTACGTTGAGAAAAGTATCTCTGCACCTTCATCCATAAGCTTCTTGGCTATCGGAACGCATCGGCCTGCGTGTCCAAGTCCAATGCCA
>Ga0224501_10004210_pt1 | contig 11363 bp, 5 predicted proteins | sample SF_Oct11_sed_USG_4_FD_169105 | JGI IMG/M metagenome (GOLD analysis project Ga0224501, IMG submission 169105) | Sediment microbial communities from San Francisco Bay, California, United States - SF_Oct11_sed_USGS_8_1 | ecosystem: Environmental > Aquatic > Marine > Sediment | place: USA...
AAAGCACTACTCTCGAACCTATTACCATAGTGATCAGCATCAAGACTTTGTACAGTCTATGGTACCTGGGAAACCATAGTTTGGTATGAAGTAATACCATATATACAGCTAGAGCTCCTCCTAACCATCATGCATCAAATGACAATCGAGGATGGTCGAAGGCGCGTAGAAATCGGGGGTCCGCGATACACAGTATAATGCATTGTAAGTTTAAGATACATTTGGAATCAGAATACTATCGTGTTAAAGGTTACAATTAGACTAATATTATAAACCGGACCTCTGGTTGAATAGGCCTATTATGTAACACTGGACAAGAAATGAGGGGAAAAGGTTAGTGATCTGACGAGTGCTTGGCGGTGGTGAACATCTACAGCGATATGAAGTTAATGAAGCAACTTCATGTCGTGTCAAAGTCAGACTGATAGCGCGGCCATTCACCCTACACGGGAGCAAACTCAATCATGCTTTACATACAATAACAGCAGTGTTCACTAGGATTCATAACACAGATTGCAACCAGAAGCGATGCTACCCAACTACAAAAAGTTGTTCTACATGTTTAATAGTTGTCTTCTCTTTCTAAAAGCAATGATCTGACAACTTCAAGCTACCAAGAGACCGGTTTGGCTTATATAGAAAAGTGCGTGATATAATTGATGATCAAAAGTATAGAGGAGCATTCATGTTTCTGGCAATTAAACAAGATATGATTAACTTATCTAAGAGTCATATAACCTCCAAATAAAAAAGCAAGAACAAAGACTGAGGCCTGGCTGAGAGAAGCGTGTAGGTAACCGGACCGTTCACATGACCAACTCGGTGCTTTCCAGAGAAAAAAGGAGGCAGTCTAGCTGCATCATACAGCCTTATTAACCATACATATAATCAGTAAAAGCACAGATAATTATACAACATTGTCAAATGTAGATCTATTGAAACTAGCTACTCTACATGTATTATAGCTATTTGTACTTTTATAATAAACACCAACATGGGTATTTTCTATTGTGAATGATAACAACACAGCAAAAAACATACTACCTTCAGCTGAATCTGTTTCTTTTCGCAACAACCTTACATATAACATTCATATAAATATACACATGACCAAAACCTTGTCCAGCTAGTTTTCAACTAATCATACTCGTAACCTACACTGACAGTACGCAAATCGAGTCCCACAAACTTTTATTGTGAAATGAATTTAGTATCAAATTCTCATTTTAAGCTTATTTCCAGACTGAGAAAATGCTGTGAAATAAAAGATTCACCCCCTCACAGCATCGAGTAGAACTTAGAATTGAACTTAAGATTGGAGAAAACTTGAGTTATAAGATGTGCTTTGCTGCTTTTCCCTAGCCCTAAATAGAGGCCGTTGCGTTCGGGACTTGTGTAACTACAAGTCTAGTGCGCACCTGCAAGAGGATTTTCCAAACATCAGCGTGTAAGCCGAGAAATCAACGCAAACGCCAACAGCTCGGTGTAAATTTCCTATCTCAAGGCCAATTTTGGTGCATCGGCGGTCTGAAAAGTATGTCGCCGAGGGCTCCAAGTATGCGCATTGGATCGGGCTATATCTAAGCTTCCATTTGATCTGGGTATTGGGTTCATTTGTACATGATAGGTTTCAGAATCTACAAACAAGTGAAGTCACTTTTGCCCATGTCATATCCCCTTTAAAAAAAATTAGGGAATTGGCAAATGTCATACTGTAGGTCCACCAATGCTAATATCCCTGCCAAGAAAACTGCGGTTTGCTCAGAGGAGAACCTGTCACTTCGGCGCTAAGCATAAACCGTGTGAAAAACGCGAGCTCAAGGCGGGTAGCGGACTAGTTCGTTACCAAATAAGCCTTAGGCAAACCAAATACCCATTGATGAATTTCGAAACTACTTTTGAGAGGTTTAAATAACTGAGCTTCATTCTCATCAATATCAAATTGATTAGAGCAGTTCTTTGTTTCAGTCAAAGCAGTCCAACGTCGATGACCCTCGGGCAAGCAGCTAATATACTTGTGATACCAGCCATGCCAGCATCGCCTATCGCAAGCAACTACTCCTCAACGAACAGTGGGCACCATTGGCAGTGTATGGCAAGAGAGCGCCCCTTCGAAGGAAACTACGGGGCCAGCAGACACGCAAAGCGAAAGGCTATGAAAGCGAACAGTTGGAAATGCCAAGCGGCGTACGCGCGGCCTTTGCTTGAGCCCGCGGGCTTTAGCCAATTGGTTCTAGTCTTCGACCTCTAACTCAGACTGTTGTTACCACCGGCTGTCAATAGCAACGGTGCTGCGTTCCTACAACTATCAACGACCTCTAGCGGAGAAGGCCACTGGCTGAATTTGCTAATTCAGCGCTCGCGAAGTTCACAACAACCGCTGACTGGCTCACACCGGTGTTGGACCTACTTCGAGCAAGCAGGCACTAACGGCACACCAATTTAACGCCGCGATGCGCGGGATCTACCCGCTCGCGTGCAGCCCCAGGTGTAGCGTAATCCGTTTTCCCACCCACTCTCCGCACATCGGACATTGGGGCACGCGCCGCTGTAGCCAGGTACGTCTTGCGAAAGGCTTAGCATGGGCTGGTTTTGGTACCCCTGTAGAAGTAGACCCCTTCTCAGAAACTAACTACATTACGTTTACTTCGGAGGGGTGACGAAACAAACCAGCAGCTATGTAACTAAGTCGTAAAATTACCAAACAGCTAAACAGTCAGCAGCTCTCTATAGAACCATGCAACTGGCATAGTCCAGTAGCTACTGTGTGATTACACGCCCAAACCACAATAACCACCAGATCCTTGGTTGGTCAATCAGCTGAAGTCCTCGTTCTCTCAAAGCGCTCAGAACAACCGGTTGTTGTCCCATAGGAAATGCCCTGGTGGTGATTGTGCGCACAACCTGCTATTGAACATGATCAACCATGAATAGATGAGAAGCTGTCTTAATCACAAACCCACGCTAGCATTGCACACCTCAGGTTCACACTATCGACCAGACAATACTTTCGATGTGAATACATACCACGAGGGTATGGGAAAAAGTAGTACTAGGATAAATTCACAGTGCACAAAATTTTTTTTGTGTCAATACTTCAATTTTCAATTGGTTTGCTCCTGCAAATACTATCCCAGACCCAACAGCTCGGACTGTCCTATACAATCTCTGCGGTGAACCGAAATCAGACAGCTAGTCCAGTTCGGGATATGTCACTGCCCGCGCTTACCTTATAACCTCCATGTTGTTTGCAAGGCCTTCTTCGGCAGGTCGGGTCCTATAATGGTCTGCCATACCTTTCTCCTAAAACGACAAACAAAAGTGTCCACTGGCCAATTGTGCAGCTAACGAGTAGTAGTAACTAATCGCTCTACTTCCAACAAAAGGCAACACAAGACTTTAATCCAGCAGCCTTTTGAACTGGTGAAACAATCCTACTGCTGGCAACTGCCCAAGTAAATCTAAACCGCCTGGGCTAAACGCACTCCTGGGAGTAAAAAAAAAATGACTCACTGTAGCGATCCCCACAGAAACAAGGGTACCTACTGACCCAGTCTATCAGCCTGAAAGGTCATTGAAAAAGTCAGGCCTGTGATGCCCAGAGCCTAATGATATGATGCATGGCGCATATGGAAAGTTGACTGGTAGAAACTAGGATTAGCGGCACACTCGGATAATTGCTGTGTTCAACAGCTCGAAAGGATGGCGCAGATGAGCCTGAAGGAACGCCTTCCTTCTGGGTGTACATCTAATATATAATATATAATCCATGGATTTGCATCATCCTCTTGAGTTCTAGCGGACTTATAAGAGCACAGATTTATTCACGCCTTACAAACAGCGAATTCAGGTCGGCAAACACAAAACACCCTGCTAAAAATAGTTCTTTAGCCATGGGACTTCATTTTATTTTTGACTAATAATAAATACCAGCTCATTCAGGGTCTAAATTAGGCTAAAAATGATAAGTTAATAACATTAAAACTAATAAAAGCAGCACAAAAATGAGGTTGCATCAGCCCTACAGAAACCCAAAATAGTGTGAGATCACCAGATCGCATCTGATGTAGTCCGTCGTTTTCAAAACAACATTACATACAGGGTTAATTCTACTAGCTCTACATCATTCGGTTTAATACCAAAATTTGGGGACCCAGAGAGTGCCAGTTAGTCAGCAGGTGAGGTTTGTAACATGACATTGCCGGTTCAAATTCATTTAAATTATTGGAATAAAACACGTGCTATGCACAAAATGTTTTGTTCTTTTGGCGCACTCAACCAATATAATTAATTATTCAACCAGAAAACTGATACTTTCGTGTTACTAGTTACTCATAGAAACAGAATGTTAGGTCTATGACGGTCACACTCCGCCACCTACCATTCAATTTATAGATGACAAATGACAAAAACATTGCACCTGGCAATGGTCTTACCTGGCAATTGTCTCATTTATTTAATCAACTAAGGTTTAATTAAATTCATTTACAGCTTCAAACACTAAGGTTATTGATTTACTAGCAGGTCAACATTTTACTTCAATATCTTTCCCATTAGAATTGTAAATGACCAAGTCCAACGCTTCGAGAAACAATAACTGGTAGTGGTAAACTTAACAGAGTGGTTCTACTACTGTAGCTATTCAGTGTACTGCCATCACTAGTACTACTAGTCTACAGTGGCGAGCACAGAAATATTTGGAATCGGTGTCTTGGACTTTTGGTCAGTGATAATTATTGTGATAAACAACCTAGTTATGGGTATTGTGGAGAGGGAACCAAGTGGTTTTAGGATCACTGTAAAACTAAAAGTAAAACAACCCATCACTACAGCGTGCTAGCATTAATTTGGTTAGTCACTTAGGACATATACGAGAGGTTACTGGTTAGTTAGTTGGTTGCTTGGCTGGTCAGGTAGTTAGTTGTGAGATCTAATGGGTGTCGCACAACAGCGCAGCACTATAGGTTGCGTGCCACTGAGTCTACTAGTTATTCTATAGTACGAACACAGTAAAGTAATACTAATATTGAACATTGAACAGCTCGTTTTTATTCTGGCCCAACTAGTAAATACTATAACTTAGAAGTTAGCTATTAGTAATAACTAACTTCCAACTTAGAAGTTAGCAAGTGAGTAACTAGTAAGTAAGTAAATAGTAAGTAATACTTAGTTATATATAGTTATAGTATACTACTACTACTAGTACTACTATTTTAGTATTTTACTACTACTAGTAGTACTACTACTAGTACTACTACTAGTTGGGACAAAATTAAAAACGAGCAGTTCAATGTTTTGTAACCATCTCTTTTCCTGCTTAATTTGCCCACTACTAGTAACACTATGTTGCATAACACAACAACCAGAGTACTTAAACAACAAGTATTTTGTGATTGAATAAGTCAGCGACCGCACAACTTCAGTCTGCACTAGTCCTAGACTAGCACTAGGTCTAGAGTAGTCTGATCGGTAGTCGGGTCGCTACTTTACGAGCATCAGAATGTCAAACGGAGTAATAAACCGAACAACTGACCTTGTACTAACAGCTACGATCAGTTCAGCAAGCTTCTAGGAATGAGGTCACAAAATTTTAAAAAGTAAACGTTCACGATATGTGCGAATAAAACACAGTAGTCAAATTGAAATTTTACAACTTGTGGATCCGAAAACTAAAAAGGGACCGAGTACCAATTTGCCGTCAACGCTGATTGGATGACAGATCTGCATCCCGAGTTTGTTTGCGCTGTCCCCTATAAGGGAAAATTGAGCTACTGTTACGCAGTGAAATCCTGTCGTTTTCTAAGTATTTTACCCCAAACTTTAAGTTATAATTGTAAGTTCAATAAATAAACTAGTTTATTTGATAGTGGGAAGGCTTTAAGACGTAGACTACAAAAAGCGTGACTGCGGCCTATGAAGCTGATCTATATTCTGGTACAACCGGTGACAATGTGAATGAAAATTGAACTTGTAGTACTATAAATAATATCTCCAAAGAAGCCTACTAATCACAACTCGTTACCTGCTCTTACTCTTAGTAAGAGTCTTCGACTTACTTTTTCACTTAGTCTTACCTACTCCTAGTCTTACTGAGCTAGTATGGCTTTGACGTCTCTTTTCTTAATAAACTATAAAGTTAGCCAACTAACCTGAAAATAACATTAACATGTCATATGATATGCTCATGGACTTCACTATCATCTATGACTATCACTATGACTATGGTCAATCGCAATTGTGGTTTTACTTTTAGTTTTACGCTGACACTGACAGTTCAACTTATCATGTCTTGTAGAGTTCAGAGTTAACAACAATGGACAAGCTCCGCAATTTGAGTTCAAATAAAAAAAACCCGAAGAACAAAGGTAAGCATCAAGCTGATTCGGCGCCTTATTAACATTATCCGTAGGGAATCTGCAACATTTGGAAAATTGATGAGTATGTATTGCATAATTGATAATAATTCATAGCGGGTTTACACTAGAGCGGCATGGAGAATGGCCCGCACGGGTGCCTACACAAGCAGCACCGCTGTCTGCGCTGCTCTCCGCTCAGATGGGCGTCGACTTCCGCCTATCCAGCGACACAGTGCCACTATGAGCCGACGCTGCGTGCACTAGTTTTCCAAGCGGCGCAGGCACAGTGACCAATTAGAGCAGCAATCTTATTTGCTTCGGATAGATTTCCGCTTCCGGTGCTTAGGTAAAGGGCGAAGTTGGTAGAGCGGCAAATTCAAATCTGCAGAGTCATTGGTTGCCGCTTATCCGACGCTGAAGAAATAGCGCATGCAAGATGGTCGTTCTTCCGCTAGATCACCGGAAGCTGGCGCCCACTTGGCGGCTATTTTGACTAGTCTCAACTCCACTTAACGGGTCATGGTAGTATTAAATATAGGTACTCAATACATTTTTCCTGTTAGAATAAAAATTGGTACTGTGTAGCTGTTGCCCAAAATAAAAGCCGTATGAAATTGTACATTGAGTTGCAAGCGCACCTCTCATTCAACTCTGTTGCACTAGACAGGATTGATAAGGTTCTTTTTATCGAATATTTCGAAACCGATACACTTTTTTCTGGATCTGTTACAAATACCTGATACTCTCAGTGAGAATAACGAATCCGATCCTGATACTCTATACACCATACACTCACAGGGGATGTGGCATAAAAACGCCAGACTTACCAAATAAAAAATAAACAAGTGTCATCGAATGAGTCTTATTTCAACTATTTGGGAGTTCTTTTCTTTATATTCAGTGTAAAAAGAACAAGAATTGTAGTTTTTTAAGATAACGAACTCGATCTGTTTTTTGGAAACGCATCGCTGAACCTCCCCCCCCCACACCTCCACTGGGTGGACTACCCCAGCTCAAACTGGACTGGACCAACACAGACACTCGACAATTTAACCCGATTGTCCACCCAGTTGCTGATTGACTGAGTGATTTCCAATAGTTCTATTAAAGTGTAAAAGAATTTGCGTCAAATTCACCTTAGACAGTCAGTAAAAGACACGCAGGTGCGAGTCAAACTCCTTGTACTCTCTGGTCGAAAAGTTGTTGAAACTAGCAATGTTTTCCTTCCATTTGCGGCCAGACATTCATGATGCCTGATGACTAGGGCGATGAGATTCCTGTGGTTACAAGTAACACGTATTGAATTGTATTCGATATTTCCAACCTTGGCTAGACTAAACCCCTTATATGGCTAGTCCCATCAAACTCCTATTTGATATGACTACAACGATTCGCTCGACTCTGCAGTCATCACGAACTCTAGTTTACACACGACTACATCATTTCATCTGAAGATAGGGAGTGCAAAAATCTCTAAATGAAACACTGCGGCCGGATCCTATCTTTATCATGGGACCTCCAAAGGCTGGCATAGAAACTGAGTCGCAGGAAAACGAACGCTCTCATCCATTATTATTTTCAATAGGTTTCATATATAAAGACAAACGGGGAATTTTTTTGTTTTGCAGCATACCTCACACCATCCTCTGGAGAGCTCATTCCTCTAGGTAAGGTCCTCAGCATTCGGGTGTGAAACATATTAGAAATGGCACAAAGGTGGACTCACTTTGAGACTACTGAAATACACCTTTTAGAGCACTTGGCTTGAGATCATTCAACCCTGGGCTCCAGGGCTTGCTGTCTGAGTTTCAAGGCTGGACCTGCTTGAAGCTGTTCACAAAATTGCCAACTGCTACTGTTCGAGACCGAACTTCGAATTAGGGATGGCCCTGTAGACCATATAAATAATGAGTTGTAATGTACAATAATGCAAAGTATGATTGTAATGTACGGTCATATAACAATGTATTATAACTGTATGATTTCAGGCTCCAAATCTGCTGGTTCTTCTGGGGCGAGTTTGGTAGCTGCGGCTGCAGCTGTCAAGCGAGAGACTCCCTCTTCATGCATCAGTCTATTAGCGAAAAAATCTAAACCTGGTGCTAAAGCGGACCAGACCAAAATCCCTAAATATGAAGAGATTGCTGCTGAATGTAAGCGTAATTAGGAAGGAATAGTAATGACTAGGCGGTTTAGTGAATATGCTGTTAGTGTGCTGACTCCCAGTGCTGTGATGCTTTGCCATAGTCCAGCACAAAGGGTATCTTATGTAAAGAGCTCATCATGGACCATTCCAAAAATGAGCACATGTAAACAAGATGATCTTGTCTCAGCATGGACAATCTTATTGCAATGTCATGCTCCGGCGCTCAGAAACACTGACTGAATCTCTTGTTTTAGGTCCATCCGGTGATCTATTCCAAAAGATCTCAGCGCAAATGGATGATAGCGACGCAACTGATGGCCTCCTTTGTGGAGCTATGAAACATCTACGACAGCACCGAGCTAAACCGAACCAGCAGCTCGTGCTTACCCTTCTTTACTTGGCCAAAACTAAGCCATTGCTCTTTACTACAAATGTAGTGACTGAGGTAGGTTATACTCGTAAAGCTGTCCGGAGCTGGGCTGGCCTTGCAGTCAATGTAGACTAGTCACCCCAATGTGGTATAATGCCTGGATCTCTGGTCAGGTAGTTCTCGGAAACATTTATAGTTTACCACTTCTTATTATTGCTTTGTTGTAGGCACTTTGCAGCTTATTGAAGAGGGACGCATCTATCAGTTTCAAAGCCAAAGGAAATCCTTCCGTTAGTGTTCTCGCCTGTAACCTGCTATACTCTGTCTATCAGTCAGAAGATCACTGGCCACAGCAGTTTGTTGAGGTCGGTCGTCTTTATTATTTTTCGTTCTATGCGATCACTCTGGCCACCCTATTTAACTGACCTCCCACAGCAGTGATAAGAAAAGAGAATTATACACCCGAGCTCACACTCTGATCAGTAGCCCTGGATAACCGAGTCAAGCGCTCTAGTCACTGAGCTATCCGGCTCTGGTTGCTGCTGTTCCCCAGTGATCAGACCATGCACATATCCAACCATCAAGAGTCCAACCCTGTCTATCTGCATTGAGCTAGAGATAAATCTAGGAAGCAGTCCGGTAACATTGTGATCCTCATTTTATTCAATTTTCGTGTAAGCTTTTTCATTGGCCAATCGCATCACTGGTGGCGATAAAAGTTGCTATAGTCCGGAAAGTTGAAAAGTTTACAGGCGAGTAGAGGCCTATCTCCGGGTTAGTACCACTGGGCTTGGTATATGGTAGTGGTCACACAATCTGATACTAAAAGAACCACAATTCTAAGACATTGGTAGGCAAATCAGGTCAAGTTTGAGCTGTAGGAACTCGTTGGTTTGACCACCAGCAACTAAAAGGTCATGGCCGTTTTTTAACTTTCCCGGCTATAGACTTCTCCCAGACCCCTAAAGGGCTGGAAAAAACTGTCCTTGATTGATGACCCAACAGGCTCCACTCATAATATCGGCTCATTCCAGTGTCAAACAGTTTGTAAATAACATAATTACAAAATCATACACCCTATCTGTTGACTACCTCCACTAGATTAAACCAACTGGGTCTATAATTATTATGATTCTGTTATCAATCAAATCTAGATAGCCCCTCTCTGTTCTCCTGGGCTTCCAATGCTCAATGACGTGCATTGTATCTGAACGTGTCCAAGGAACCCATAGCAGTTGGCCCATGTCTTTGAATATGCAGGTTTTTATATTTTGCCCATGTGTCCCACCAGAAGTGGGAGGAATCTTCTAACGGTGATGCGCCTTCTTGGCACAGCCTGCTGATCTCTAAAATTAGCCATTCAGAGCATTTTATGACAGAAGCTCCCCTATTTTCATTTTGTCATTGGGTAATAATGTATGTCTAGGGCCCAGAACCCTTTCGATCTTCAGCAGGATACGACATATGTGAAGATTGTCAAATACAGGTCTATATAGATGACTCATTGGGGGAGAGGATATGGGTGGATAGAGCAGACTGCAAGCCATTTGTGGATAATATCATCACAGCCTTTGGCACCAATCTGAAACCCAAGAACCCGGCCATGTTGGAGAGTGTCTCATCTAGTCTATCTACCAGTGCTTCAGGTGATTTAAATCTTTGAATGACTAGTCTATAGACAAGTTAAAGCCTGGCTTTTGGTCAGACATTACATTACATTTGTTGTTTTGTGCTATATCGCACTGCATTTGTTGTCACATTCCATTGTGGCGACTGTAGTTGTTAGAATTTGAAACAAGTGTTTTTCAGGAGTCTTTTTATGCTAATGTGATTAGATTTGGTTTGAGAAACCCTTTATGCACTTGGATGTGCTCATTGTTTGCTAGGCACCCAAATGCACAAGGAAAAATGTTCTCTCTTCCTGGCCCTTTTTCACTCCATCTGGGTCCGGTCTGCCTCGGACGGAAGCAGTGTGCATCTGATTTGGCGTCGGACCTTGGATCCGAGGACCCTTTTCACTCCAAACAGATCCATTGGACGCGCGATTCCAAATTAATTTGGAGCCAATCAATGATGCCAAACCTGTGGTTCCGGAAACTGCAATCATTATTTGCTCATAACTTCAAAAGAACGACAACTCGCTATTCAATACTTTCACTACAGGTTGCCTCTCTTTCCAGTGCAACTTTGTGCTGTTATTCAAGTGAATATCGTTGCTAAAGCAAACGAATTCCCCTTTCCAACAATCCTAGTGTGAGACCAGAAACGAGCGAACGTTTCTGGGGTAATCCACGGAAGACCATTTGATTGGTTGATGAGTCGGACGTCCAAGGCCAATCGGGCTCATTTTGTTTCTTGGAGACAAATGGTGGGGAGAACGTCTGAGACCGATCGGACGAGGCCTTTTCACTTCATTTCTAGGGGGGGGGGTCAGATGTCTGTCTCGAGAGTCTGGTCCGGTTCTATGACTTGTTGTCTAGGATAAGTGCAG
>Ga0224501_10004211_pt1 | contig 11363 bp, 7 predicted proteins | sample SF_Oct11_sed_USG_4_FD_169105 | JGI IMG/M metagenome (GOLD analysis project Ga0224501, IMG submission 169105) | Sediment microbial communities from San Francisco Bay, California, United States - SF_Oct11_sed_USGS_8_1 | ecosystem: Environmental > Aquatic > Marine > Sediment | place: USA...
CGAGGTCTACTACGTTGACGAACTCGTCGCCGTTGAAGTCTAAGCTGTTGAGTTCCTTCGAGACCTTGTAGCTTTGTGCCCATTGTCCTGAAGACTCCAAGTCACCTATCAGTTGTCCGTAGGCCTTCGATTGCGCATCCCAAAGCCACCAGTCCGACATCCTACCCAGGTCCAACACATTAGCATAGCCGTCCATGGTTGCGTCGGCCCGCTGCAGGAGATCACTCCTCGCTACCAGTTGCTTCTGGGCAAAACAGATGGACACGTTCATCGGCGTTTCCACTAGAGTTAAGGGATGTTTGAAGATTCCAGGGCTGTTTATCTCTGCTCCTGCGCCCACAGTGACTACACTCTTGTATGGTGATTCCCACGGTTCACCTTTAGCGCTAGCTTCTACGCCATTGAGAGGATGACCAGGGATAGTCACGTTGCAGTAGACATTTCCGGTTGTCAACCAGTTGTCCATGTTTACCTGCACAAGGGGTATCTTAAGCAAGTGGCTGCCGGGGGGTCCACCGAGGAAAGCAGTGACGTTTACGAAGAGCGTCTGCAAACACCACATACTTCCGGCACCGTCATTTGTGCCGTCTCCGATCCAAGCACCATCAGGAGTCAGTGTGGATGTTCCGCCTGTGTCAGTCACGGCGAACTTTCCACTCGAATTGGCGAAGGTCACATAGTCCGTATCTATATCTCCATATTTTCCGTATCCGTCAGGCTCAGCAGGTCTCCACTGCAGCCTTATCATATACCATACGCCAATCCCCATGCTTTCACTTAGTTCTACAGAGTATATGGCAGAAGGCGCCCCAACAAACTGGTTTTTCGGGCATATTACGTTATATGGAGAACCATCCGTGAACGTGTAATTAACTGAATCTTCCCAGTAGTCCCAAGAAGTGTTCATTACAGTGCGTGCAAAGAGGCTTCCATCTGTCAAATTTACTAAGGTTAAGGTATTGTTGAGGTATCCTCCCAACCAAATGTAATCGCCACTAGCAAGTGTAGCCGCAGAAACTGGCATCACAAAGGTATTAATGTAAACAACGGAACCGAGTGCAAGCAACGATATACCAATCAATGCTGTCAGCTTTAGATTTTTCATTCTCTTTCCTTTCCCTCCTTCAGTTTGGGTATATTTAACGTGCCCCTCCTCGGCACAAATATGGACTCTTAGTCCACACTTGTCCTTTCTACTCTCGCATATATCTGTTTCTACACTCGATATATATGCGTTGCTCAAAGTTGTACTATAACTCTATTCTAGAACTCCCTTCACCACGCATCAACCAGAGGAAAAAGCTGTCTAACATTTTTCCAGATGCCCACGCGAGCAAACGTTCTTTTCTATTGCGTGCGCTACAACGTTGTTCTATCTCCCTCTTACCGCGCGTCTTTACGCGTCTCTCAAAAGACAAAGTTGTTCAATATGAAGCTTCTGGACAATAACAGTTTCGCGACCGCGAAAGATTAGAATGAACCGCACGAACCACCTCAAACAATAATGTGTTTTCCTTCGCTTCTCTTCCCCCTTGTCTTGTGCCGCCCGGTTTAATAGAATTTCTCAAAACACGTTAAAGGGATATTCTTTTAAGCGTAAGATAAATAATAACAAATGCTGAAAAAGAGGAAAGGAGAAGGCTATGTTGAAAATCGACAAAAAGACAGTTCTGACGATGTTTGTACTGGCTTCGCTGATTACGGCTATGCTGGTAGTTACCATGAACATCCCCACTAGCGCTGCACAAGCGCCCGATACAAAGAACCTTCACGGTTCAAACCTTATACCGACACATATGCACTATTTGGGCGGAATACTCGATCTTACAAGTCCGATATCCACCGATTGGCACGAGCTTTATCCTGTTTTCTGTGAGAATTGGAATATCACAGCTTGGCATGACGGCGACGGAGGCGACGGACTCCTCGGTCCCAGCGACCAAATCGAGATGAACAACAAGATCTCTCAAGAGAAAAGTTGGTTCCATGTGGACAGAATAACGTGGACCCTGTATCTGTTCTCGGCAGATTACCAGGAATATATCTACGTTGAGTACAAGGGACCCTATGAACCGATAACTATGCCGATATGCACTTGGTGGCATGAAGTCTATCCAGTTTACCACGGAGTACTGCAACCACCGGGTCCATATCACATAGGCGATTGGTCAGACACAGGTATTGGTAACCCTGGTCTCCTCGGTGTCTGCGATAGCATCATGTTTGACCAGTTTCCAGGCATATGGTGGCACGTTGAAGACATGGCTACTGACCTCATCCTCAACGAAAAGATTACGGATCCCGTGTGCACCGACTGGCTGGAGCTCTACCCAACATTTGGCAACGGATATCATATAGACGGTTGGACAGACAACGATGATGGCATTCTCAGTCCCTGCGACTACGTCGACCTAACGCCTGTACAAGGGGGACTAACAGAAAAATACCACGTGGAAAAAGTGACCCTCACCCTCCTAGTAACACTAGGCACAGACGAGTACTACTTTGAGTATAACGGTACATTTGAAACTATATATAAAGTCAAGATTGAACCGGTTTGCACCGGTTGGGACGGTATTTATCCAGAACTTTACGAAGACTTTCACCTTGAAGACTGGATAGACAATTGCAACGGCGTTCTCGATACCTGCGACGAAATTTTGCTGCAGGGAGAGTGGGTCCACGTTGAAGAATTAGCCATCGACATAGTTGTGGAGAAGGAATATGACCCGTATACGTGTGTACTCGAGGATGGTTACAAGCCTCGCTTCAACGACTACGCCCCAAGCGGTATGCCCGACTTCGACCAGAAGCAAGACGCATGGTACGTCCCGGAGCAATGGACATGGTGTGGTCCAACGGCCGTGGCCAACAGCCTATGGTGGATGGACTCCCGCTTCGAAGACCCCAACTCACCGCCTCCACCAACGATCTCGGACAGTTTCGTCATGGTTACCAGATACGACATGACATGGGACGACCACGACCCACAAAACGCCCCACCCTTCATCGAAGACTTGGCATGGTACATGGACACAGACGGCATAAGAACCGGATTTCCGCATAAAGGCACAAATGTATTGGATATGCACAGTGGAATCATCCAATACTTGACGAACAGGGGCCTGTATCCAAGGCTATTCGAAGTAAATCTGATGGAAATGCCCCCCTTCGGCCTCGTGGAATATGAAATCGAAAGATGCGAGGACGTCATCTTGCTTTTAGGACTATGGCAGTTTCAAGAGCCGGGAGTTTGGGTGCGGTTTGGCGGCCACTACGTAACCGCCGCGGGAGTCTGGTCCGATATAGGAGCGATTGCCTTCAGCGACCCCTACATAGACAACGCAGAAGTTACAGGCCTTGGACGGATTCTCCCACCTGGACACGGGCCCCACGCCGATCCCACTGTCCACAACAACGCCACCTTCGTTTCCCAGGACACACACTATATCGCCGAGGGTTCGCCAAGTCCAGGCGGACTATGGTTCATTCCAGACTACTATCTCACAGACTGGTTGATGTTCCAAGGCCAGAACGACAACCCGTTCTTTGAGCCGGGACCATATGACCCAATGTATGCCGTCGCTGTTGAAGTGGAATTTATGGTCAGTATCTCCCCGATACCATGCAAAGAAATGTTACTTGGCGACGCCAATGGTGACGGATTCGCCAACGTGGTGGACCTAGGCCTGATGTCTGATGCTTGGCTAACCCAAGTCGGAGACGAACTCTTCGACCCAAGGGTGGACTTAAATTTCGACGGCTTCGTAAACGTCGTGGACCTCGGAATACTCTCAGATCAGTGGCTAAAAACAGCGGACGACTGTCCTTAAAGTACATCAAAACCTCCACCTTTTTTTATTTAACTCCTAACCAAAATTCATGCAGCAAAATCTTGAAAATGCTTACTCCTCCAGAACAACTTCTCTCCCCCACTAATATTATCATGCTTAAGGACAGAACACAAGCCCTGTCCCTAACCTGCTAGGCGCTAAGCGAACACTTCCAATCTAGAAATAGAGCCCTACTCACTCTTTCTCTAATCTGAAAAGCTCTTCCCTCAACTTCTTATGATCTGCCTTCCCCACATCAGTCTTAGGGATTTCGCCCCTAAACTCCACGAGCTTCGGAACCTTATAGTGAGCCAATCTTTCTTCACACCAAGCGAGAATCTCCTCTTTCGTTATTTTTCCCCTGTAATCAATTTCCGGAACCACAATAGCTTTAACACGTTCTCCAACTCCGGCAGTTGGAACACCGATAACAGCCGCCTCCTTCACCTTCACATGACTATACAGTACATCTTCGATCTCCTTAGGATAAACAGATAGTCCCTTATACTTAATGAAGTCCTTCGTCCTTTCAACAAACCAGAAATAGCCCTCTTCATCCATTTTCACGATGTCACCAGTTCTAAACCACACTCTGTCACTCGCCTTAAAGAAGGACTGCTTGTTCTGCTCCGGCTTCCCCCAATAACCCTTCATAATCTGCGGTCCACTGGCCACTAATTCACCAGGCTCTCCAGGCGGAACAAACTTATCAGTATCAAGATCAACTACGGCAACATAGGTATTGGGCAACGGAACGCCAAACGAACCCACCTTATTTCGGTCCATAGGGTTAGTGTGCGTCACACCACTCGTTTCGGTCAGGCCATAACCTTCATATATTTCGACGCCTGTCCATCTTCTCCAATCTTTGCGTGTTGCCTCATGCAGAGTGTCGGCACCACAGACACAGAATTTCAGTTTTTTCCAATTAATCCTCTTGGTTCTAGGATGATCAACAAGATACGTATAAAGAGTTGGAACACCATACCACAACGTCAACCCATACTTCTCGACCGCACTCAACATCTCATCTAAGTCAGGCTTTGGGAAAAGCACCCCTGTTTGTCCCCGCAACACTCCATTAAGCATGATTATCGATTGGCCGTATATGTGGTAAAGCGGCAGAACAATCAAACCAACTTCCTTGCCATCCTCCACCGTAGGCCAGTAAGGCCGTATCTCCTCCACAAGAGAAATTATATTATAGTGAGTTAGCATTGCCCCTTTAGGCACTCCTGTTGTTCCTCCAGTATAAGGAAGCGCGGCCAAGTCCTCTTTGGGGTTTATCTCCACCTTTGGCGGATTCGGTGGATATTTCTTGATTAACTCTTGAAATTGAAAGATTCCGGGTCTCTCAGGAACCTCTGCTCCAAGCGTTTTTCCACTGAGTCTCCCAAAAAAGCGTCCTGCGCTAGGCAAACACTCTGCTACACTCGTTACAATGACATGTTTCAGATCCACTTCTTCCCAAGCCTTTTCCACTTTTTCGTAAAGCAGATCCAAACAGATGACAGTCTTGGCTCCGCTGTCTTTAAGCTGGTGCACAATTTCCCTAGGAGTATAAAGGGGACTCAAACTTGTCACAACCGCCCCTAACCTGAGAATTCCAAAATAAGCGATCATAAACTGAGGGCAGTTTGGAACGAGTATTGCAACTATGTCTCCCTTCTTAATACCCAAATCATTAAGAGCCGTCGCAAACCTAAGAGACAACTCCCTCAACTCTTCATATTTGAATTTCCTGCCATAGAAAATCACAGCGGTCTTGTTTCCCCATTTTTCAACTGCCTCATCATAGCAGTCCACTATTGATTTTACCGGAATTTCAACGTCGGCGGGACAACCCTCAGGATACCATTTGAGCCATGGTCTTTTTTCGTATTCAGCTCTCGCCATGTCAGACTTCGATTTCATCATTTTAGGTCACAAGGACTCACATGAAGAACAAATATAAAAAGTTAATTATTAAGTCGGTGAGATATGCAGTTCCAGAATCTCATATCCCTAGATATATTTCCCTAACGTCCCTATCTTTCATCAACTGTTCTCTGGTTCCTTCGGTGGCTATCCTTCCATGCGCAAGGACGTAGAGTCTATCCGATATGCCCATGGCTACGCTCACATCTTGTTCGACAAGTAGAACAGTGACTCCAGAAAGCTGAATCTTTTTGATAGCATCAAACATTTTATCTTTCAGTATGGGCGCCAATCCCATCGATGGTTCATCAACGAGTAAAAGCTTAGGTTTACCCATCAACGCTCTTGCAATAGCAAGCATTTGTTGTTCACCACCACTCAAAGTTCTAGCCTCTTGATCTCTTCTCTCTTTGAGCACTGGAAACAACTCAAAACACGTTTCCAAGTATTTCGCGATATCTCTCTTGTCTTTGCGGAGATATGCGCCCATCTTCAAATTCTCGAGAACACTCATCTCCGGAAACGGCCTTCGTCTTTCTGGGCATTGTATGATTCCTTTTTTCGCGATCTTGTATGCTGGTAGTTTGTCTATTCTCTCTCCATCAAACATTATAGTGCCGCTGGCAGGTTCCTCTAGGCCGGATATTGCTCGAAGTATAGTTGTCTTCCCTGCGCCGTTTGGTCCAACAACGGAAACAAACTCTCCATCTTTCACCGTCAGGCTGACACCGCTTAAGGCTAAGGCACCGTCATAGTAAACCGTTAAATCTTTCACCTCAAGCAAGTCAGGTCCCTCCGCCCATGTAAACTTCTATTACCTTTTTGTTTCGAGATATCTCCTTGGGACTTCCTTCAGCGATCTTCTCGCCGTAGTGAAGCACCACCACCCTCTTAATCAACTTCATGAGCGCGTGCAGCTTATGTTCAACTATGACTAAGGTGTGACCGTCCAAATGCAATCTCTGAATTGATTTAATTAAGAAATCCGTTTCAATTGGATTTAACCCACTGAACGGTTCATCTAATAACAGCAAATCCGGTTCGGTGGCAAGTGCTCTAGCCATCTCTAGTCGCTTTAGATCTCCGTGGGCCAAGTTCTCAGCCGGTTCAAACATCATCTCAGAAAGGCCTACAAGCTCTAACATATCCAAGGCTTTTCGTTCAGGAGATTTGAGCCATTCCAGTTTCCTAGCTCCTCTAGGAGATACACATGATACTATGACGTTTGCAATGGCTGGTAAATGGCGAAAAGGTCTGACAACCTGAAATGTCCTTGCAACTCCTCTGTTAACGATTTCGTGAGGTTCAAGTCTTGTGATGTCTTCACCTTTAAATTTCACGGTTCCTGAATCTGGCTCAAGGAAACCAGTTATCAAGTTAAACAATGTGGTTTTTCCGGCACCGTTCGGGCCGATTAAGCCAACAATATCACCTTCATCAACGTTGAAACTCACGTTGTTGACTGCCGTTAGGCCTCCGAAACGTTTGGTTAAGTTTTCAACTTCAAGAAGTCGCATGGTTAACCACCTGGAAAAGACTACCTCCGCTTCTTCCCCTTCTTCTTATCCTTCCTTATCTCCTCTATCTCCTTAAGTTCGTTGAGCTTTTCAACTATAGATGTCCCTATGCCCCTTGACCATGCAACAACAAAGACGACTGCAATAATAATGTAGATAATAGCAGTCCATTCTTCAATAGCCAATGTTAAATTCGCTGACTTCCCTACCAGCACTATAATCTCCCGCAAAAATGTCGGTAGAAGCGTTAGGACATATGCCCCCACTATCGGACCATAAATTGTTCCTATTCCTCCGAAAATCGTCATTATGACTACCATGAAAGATCCAGGAGCAGTGGGCGATCCAAACAGTAACGTTGACGTACTTGCGCCTCTCATGAAATGGGCATAGAAGCCGCCTACCAAGCTCGCGAAGAAAGCACTTATGGTAAAAGCCATTAACTTGTACCTAGTAGTGTTGATTCCAGACGCTTTGGACGCCAACTCGTCGTCAAGAATGGAAACAAAAATAATCCCTGTTTTCGACCTAGCGATTTTATATAGTGCAACCGCGCAGACACATAACAGGAGCAGAGATATGTAATATTCTGTTATTCCTCGCTGATATGGTGTATATGGCGGAACAGGTAGGAAGCTAGGGAGGCCACTAATGCCAAACTCGGCCCCCATTATGTTTTTGATATTTATTACCCCGGGAATATCTAAAAAAAATAGCCTGACAAGAATGAGAGGAAAAGCTAAAGTTACTAAAGCCAAGTAGGGACCTTTCACCCTCAGAGAAGGAAAGCCTACGAGCAGAGCGGCTAAAACACCAAAAGGTATGCTTAGAAGCAAAGTTGCCCATATTGGCAACCCAAAATAATGCGAAAATAAAGCTGTAGAATAGGCACCTATTCCAAAGAAAAGAGCATGACCAAGACTTATTTGTCCGGAGCGACCTACAAGGAGATCCCAACTGGTTGCAAAGAGCGCATTTATGTTTGCAAGGACCAGTATGGTTAAAATGTACCCGCTTAGTTTCCCCAAAGGCACGCATAACAGAATTAAGAAGAGTAGAAAAGCCAACAGTCTAGGTGGAACATCTAAGATATTCGTGGCAAAGCTAATGTAGAACCTTCTGAGGTATGAGCTCACCATTCTGATTATCACTCCATTTCTACACGCTTTCCGAATAATCCTCTTGGTCTGAGTAGAAGAACCAACACCATAATCAATAGGGAAAACGCGCCTCTAAGGTGTTCCTCTCCTTGAGCTAAGAAAACAACAGTCTCTTCAGTATATGCGAGAATGAAGGCTCCAACAAGACTTCCTTTAATGCTGCCTAAACCACCGAGAATAACTACAGAGAAAGATATGACAAGCGGAAACATCCACATGTCTGGACTTGCAACCGAGAGGGGGGTAACCAAAATGCCAGCTATCGCGGCTAACGATGCGGATATGACCAGCGTCAACACAAATAGTCTTTCAGTGTTGATCCCCATCAGCGTTGCCACCTCACGATCTTGAGCCATGGCTCTCATTGCTCCTCCGATTTTTGATTTTGAAATAAATATCCATAACATGACAATGAGGCTTAATGACACTGCAAGGGCTATGAGTTTTTGAGTTCTCACCGACACGCCAAGGATTTCTATCAGGGGCAACTCTGGCATCAGATAAGAAATAGTTCTATGCTTACTACCGAACAGTAGGACTACTAGATATTGAAAAATCATTGCCGTGCCAAGTGTAACCACCATCACGTTGAGTTCAGACTCAACTACAGGGCGTATGCATAACCCGTAAACGATGGCACCTATTAAACCCACGAAAACTACAGCGAAAATCAAAGCTGGAAATGTCTCTAATTGAAGAAAATTGATAGAAGCATAAAAAATGTAGGCTCCAAGCATATAAAACGCGCCGTGAGATAGATTTAGTATCTTCGCCACCCCATATATTAAAGTGAATCCAAGAGCCAGTAAGGCATACACAGCACCTGTGGTTGCACCGGAAACTAAAAGATCTTCAAGCAACGTTTTTCACCAGATGGAAGAAAAATAACGAGTTGCCGGGGCTATAAGCGTTTCGATGGTTGAATCGACGCTATTAGAAGAACGTTATCCATCGCGATGTCATAGGGATGACTAAGTTACTTTTCCATATCTGGCAGCTTCAACATGTTTTTGAGACAAAGTATGCTGTAGGAGTTGACATCAAAGGGCTCAGACGATACTTCGAGTAGCTAACGGCACGTTGAAAAAAGGGAGAGGATTAGGGCGGGGTAATCCAAGGAGGAAACTCGAATTCACTGATGTATGGTCGTTCGAAGGGGAACAAGACCTCTCTTTGACCGTCACGCCATTGAACAATTAAAGGCGTCACCCAATCTTTGTGTACAGTCATGGGATATGGATCAATGATAAGAACGTCGTGATACTGCGTGAACCCTCCCCGTCCCATAAGAGTGTCTCGTTCGCTCCCTTCAAGAGCAGTTACAATAGCATCACTGTCAATTGATCCAGCCTGTTCAACACCATATTTCAGTGTGAATATTGCGTCGTACGCGCCCAAGGACGTGTACACGGGGTCGTGTCCAAACTTTTCCACGTATCTGTCCCACACGGGTATTAGTAGCGGGGTCAGGGGTACTCTTGGAGGCGATGAAATGAAGACTTCGTATTCACATTTTCCATTCGTGTCATCCCACATCTCGCTGTTCTGAGACAAGACATTGATGCCTATGGTAACAGCTGGAATTTGCATTTCTCCCCACTGCTTGACGTAGGCAAGACCTGCCTCCCCTGAAAATACGTGAATGATGAGTCCAGCTCCAGAGTCCTTGATCGCAGTCAGAATACTCGAGAAATCCGTTTCCGTATGGCCGGGTCTCCATGGTTTTTCCCTTACTTTCTCCATAGTCGTTCCAAAGGCGACTGCAAAGAACTTCTCGTAAACGTCAGCAAGTAAGTCGCACCAAGCAAGGTTCTCCACAACCGCCGCAACCTTGACTGGCGACGTCTCTGAACCGCCTAGCATCGGTACTAAGTGACTTCGCAAATAAGGTATTAGCGTCCCCGAGAAAAGCAGAGTTGAGTTTGGAGGCATCACTCTAAACATGTACTTATACCGATCATAGTTGCCTTGCACGTTGTCTTTATAATCTGGCATGGTGAATGAACCCAGAGAATTGAATAGTTCAGTGGTTGCTGCACCTGTGATGATGAAGATTTTTTTGTAGTCCATGGCAACTTCTTTCATCGGTATTACGATCTCGGTTCTGAAGCCGCCTGTTATGAAATCCACTCCCTCAACCGTAATCAACCTTGTTATCTCTGCTACCCCTGTAGTCGCTTCTGTTCCTTCGTCTCCAAATGCCAAGATGGCTTTCCGTCCCAAGACGCCGCCAGCATCATTAATGTCCTCCGCCGCCAGTATTGAAGCCTCCTCCATGCCGTCACCCTGTACGAACAGATTACGTATTACTCCAATCTTTATCGGTGTGCCTGTGAAAATGTAGAACGTCGCGGGGTCGCTGGTGTTTCCCCTGATTTCAGCTGCGACGGTCCATTTGCCCGTAGGATCTGTGGAGGCTACAGAGTACGTGTCAGTAAACTTTCCGTCCTTGTCAGTGGTTGTTGTCCTAGTAAAATTTGTCCCGAGAGGGGTTCCAAGTTGCACCCTGGTGATGTTTGAATCCGGCTTCGTGTAGGTCAACGTTACCTCAGCATCATCCACAGCCGGGGAGGTTGAACCCGAGACAACAGCAGATTCGCCGGGTTTCGCGTATCCACCCGAGTCTTTCACGCTTGTTGGCGCAGGTGACACAGAAAGGCTGACGCCAGGTATAGGAGCCTCCTCACGAAGGCTTAACCACCAATACGCTCCTACAACAGCAGCAACAACAACTATAGCCGCAATAACTATTATCGCCAACGTCTTTGATATACCCATTGACTCTTTTCCCATTTTGAAACCTCAGCCTACATAACTCTGACTAGTCTTTAAAAGCTTTTCACTTCTCGGTAAAATTCTTCTGAATCTCGGTGGCATAGATTCTTGGCATCAGGGTGCTTGCATCCAAGGAGGAAGTTCTAAATCTTGGCTATACG
>Ga0224501_10004212_pt1 | contig 11360 bp, 10 predicted proteins | sample SF_Oct11_sed_USG_4_FD_169105 | JGI IMG/M metagenome (GOLD analysis project Ga0224501, IMG submission 169105) | Sediment microbial communities from San Francisco Bay, California, United States - SF_Oct11_sed_USGS_8_1 | ecosystem: Environmental > Aquatic > Marine > Sediment | place: USA...
AATATTGCTCATAGCATTATTCACATCAATTTCATGTCATTCTTTCTAATCTCTAATTTTTTCAAAGACTAGAGAACCATTTTTAGAGATTATTTGTCTTGTTAAGTATCCAAAGATTGAATTATTTCATCAATTATGGGCTCTATCTTTGCATTATGCTCTGCTGATACAAATATCAGAAAATCATTTACCGGGATTGTGACTATTGTTATCTTCTTTCTCTTTGATACAATATAATCTAATGTCCCCAACGTTTCATCAAGATCTTTTTTCATAAATAGTTCCAATGCATGCTCCATACACATTTTATACTGATCAACTTCTGCAATTGGAACGATACCTTTTTTGTAATCCCCTATTACAAGTTGGCCCATGTTGTTTATGATTCCAACAAATCTGATTTCAGGCAAACTCAAAATATGCTTGCTTGTAGAATTCCAATCCTTATTGTTTTCAAATGATATTTCTGACATACTTTCCATGGTTCTTGTTGATATTAAGGGTTGATTAGTTTGGGAAAGTATGAACGGATCGGATATAGGAATAATTCCAATTGGAGATTTTCTTTGTTATTTACTGCAGATGTCTCTTAATACCTAGACTTTCTCACTGTGGCAATTTTTTTACTCGATCTAGGTGTCTTGGCTTTTGCCTTGGATTTTTCAACCTTTCCTTCAGTTTTCATACTTTTTCCACTTCTTCGATCCGCGCGAGACGCCTCTGCTCTCATTGTTTGCTCTTTCTTCTGTGATTCTATTTCTGAATCTGTTAATTTTTTTCTTACCATAAATAACTGGCTGTTTTATCATAAATAAGTAAAATATATTCTCAATACGGAGTATCTTTTAGCATTGAATTTTTATTTAACAACAAGCAGTTACTGAAATTATTCAAAAAAGTAAAGACAGGATTCAAGTGGGATATGATGTAAAGATCAAAGACAGAAGGAATGCAATAATAATACACCCATAATCTTTTTTTTGTAATTATTTTCTAAAAAACCATCTCAAAGCCTAGAGATGACAAAAAATTTCAACAGCCACCACAATCAATGCAATCATAACTACCTCCCCAACGTTATCCTCCAAACATGTATCTCATCTATCTTTATTTTTGGTTTATGTATTGTGTTTTTTTTCATGCGGATATGTTTTCTTGGTCTGACCCATTAAGGATTGTATGATGTTTCTTTGCAGATTCCTGTCATGGATTGCCGGAATGATATGATTTTCTGAAAGTTTCTTTTTTGGAACAGTGTTAGCAATTGCCAAAGCAGTAGAATACAAAATATCTAGGGTTATCTTTTGTATCTTCAAGTCAAGTATTGCCCTCATGAAATAGGGGAACACCAAGGCATTATTCACCTTGTTTTCATACTTGAAGCTTCCAGTGGCAACTATTCTTGCACCTGCTTTTTTTGCAATGATAGGATCTATTTCAGGCTCGGGATTTGTCAGCGCAAACACAATTGGGTTTTCATTCATTTCTTTTATCAGGTCTGGCTTTAGTAGACTCTTGATTCCAGACACCCCGATGAAGACATCTGCGTTTTTTATCACATCAGAAAGTTGTCCAATATCGTTTTGGTTTGTAAACTGTGCAAGTTCACGCTTGTACTTGTCCATGTTGGTTTTTCTTTTTTTGTAGATTGCCCCCTTGGAGTCCAGCACAATGATATTTTTGCATCCTGCAAAGTTTAGCAGTTTTGCAATGCAGTATCCTGCAGAACCTGCTCCGACTATCACCACTTTGATCTCAGATATTTTCTTTGATAGTATTTTCAGGGAATTTAACAGAGCTGCCAAGACCACCACTGCCGTTCCGTGTCGGTCATCATGAAATACCGGAATGGACAATCTCTTTACAAGCTCATTTGAAATGTCAAGCACCTTTGGCGATTCAATATCCTCCAGATTTATTGCACCAAAGATTGGCTCAATTGCAATTATGGTTTCAATTATCTTTTTCTTGTCAGTGGTGTTAAGACATATTGGATATGCATTTATCTTTCCAAACTTTCTGTACAACACTGACTTTCCCTCCATGACTGGCAATGCAGCATCAGGTCCAATATTACCAAGCCCCAAAATTCTAGTACCATCAGTAATGATGGCAACATTGTTTCCCTTGGATGTCAAATCGTATTTCATGTTGGGGTGGTTGAAAATTTCCTGGCATACTGATGCTACTCCGGGAGTGTATATCATCTGAAGATTTTCATTGGTAATCTTTGGAATTGCGCTTTCAATGTAGATCTTTCCCTTTAATTTTTTGTGAAATGTAATAGCCTTTTTTGACATGCATGCACTGAGATGTCTAGTCTAATGAATATTCTACATTTTGTTAGAGATTTTTAGATTAATTTCATTTCCACGTGGGTATGATAAAATCACTACTAACTATATCCCCATGCATGTCGTGCTGGGGATATAGTTAGGCCTCTAGATTTTGCACTAATTCTAGAGATGAAAAAAGATATGGGTATGTCAATTAGATCCAAACATAATGGACTTGCACATATTTTGAGATAAAAACTGAAAAGATGTAAATTCTGATATGGGAAAACAGTAAAATTTTCATTCATTTGATTAAGCGTTATGTTAAATCCCAAATTTTGATAGTACTTTTTTCATCATATTTTTTGGATCTAGTAACAGCGTAGCTAATCCTATGGATATAGGAACGTAGGCAGAGATAGCGTTTGAAACAATTTCTACATGAGCATTTCCAATAACTGAATTATTTATAAAATACAGAGACAGTACTGTCGGCATCATTACACTTAGAATTAAACATGCCCCAACCACTTTTGTGTTCAGACTAAGAAGAGTCATTTTTTCGTAATCCTAATCTTGGTTTCATTATCATTCCAGAACAATTTGATGCCCAGATTTTATTCATCAAAGTATGTTGGGAAGAAAAGTATAAGTTTTTTAGAAGATTTGGGTTGTATCATTAAACAAATCATAAGAAATTGAAATAGAATCAAACAATATTACAAATGATAAATTTGAAAGTAGGATACACATTATAAAAAATAATTTTAATTATTAAAGTTAAATATTCTAAAGGGTAAATACCACTATGCTGTCTATTACATATGGACACACTTTATGATGATGAACCAAATGTCCTTTCTCTTATGGGCGGGAAAATAAAATTCACAATTTTAAAAAAACTAGAAGAAAATCCAAAGGGATTATGCCTGAAAGATTTTCGAGAAGAACTTGGGATAAACACAGATGCAAAAATACGCTATCATGTTAAGAAATTAATGAATGCATTAATGGTTAAACACAATGAGGATAATTATGTTATAACAAACTACGGTAAAATGATTTTAAAGGAAATTGCCACCATTGAATTTCTTGAAGCACACAAGACATTTTTCAAGAATCATATGTTAAATGATCCCATGATGCCAAAATTTAGACCAATTGAAAATAACGTTATTTCAAAATCCAAAATCATTACTGCAGATACACTTGTATCTGAACATATCTGGTCAAAAATAATAAGAGATGCAAAAGAACACGTCTATTCTATAAAACTGGCAATTTCATTGCCAAATATCCGAGAAATTGGAGAAAGATTCATGCTACATGATGATATTGAACATCGGTACATATTACAAGAAAATATCACTACCACATCAGAACGTGAGACCATACTGAAAAGTGTAAGATGGGAAAAGTATGTTCAAGAAAGAAAAATTCAAAGGAAAATGTGTACTTGTACCCCTATTACCATGGTAATAAATGAAAAAACTGCAGCACTAAGTCTCCCAAATTTGAATTATAGTGCAGATCTTGAAACCGTGCTATTAAGCGAAGACGAAGAATTTGTAAGATGGTGTCATAATTACTTTTTTACAAAATGGAAAGTTTCAAAAGGTTTTGATGAAAAATTAATTCAGGTATTGGATTATTGATATTCGTTAAAAGCGTTGATATAGTTAGGTCTTGATTTTACACTATCTAAAATAGTTTAAAGACCACTCAAGGCGTTAATTGTTGCTTGCTGTCTATGCGCAAATATCTTTTTGAGTTTGTCTAGAGCATACCATTCAAACATTTTTCCAATAAACCCGTACTGCAGTTCAAATTCAATCTCATCTGTTACCTTGGTTTGATTCTCATCTATCTTATGAAAAACATGAGTGTGTTTCCAGTGTTTGAATATCGTGTTACTCATTTCATCGACATAAGTGTATTGTTTGCAGACTGTAATCTTGGTTTTCCAGGTCATTCTGGTCAGTAACTTGCTTGAAAAATGGGCAGTTTGTCCCTGTGTTATTTTATTACTGCTTGATTCTATTATCTTAAACTCTAATCTTTTGGGAGTGATTATTTCTAAATGATGTAAATCAGTATAGAAATTCCATACCTTGTCAATAGGAGAATCTACAAGAAAAGAGTGATGAAAAATTTTCAATAGTATTGGAATCTCATGCTCATAATATATCTCCAAAAGATTTGTCTTAAGATTGGATTTGGTTTGTCCTTCGCAAGATTTTGCACTAAATTGGAAATATCAATTAAAAATAATAATATCCAATACAACACAAATTTGTGGCAATTTATTCAGTCAAAGCTAGGTACACTGAAGAAAAAACAGGTGAATTTTATCAAAAACTGACTGACGGAACAATTCAAAATCAAAAGCCAGATGGACAAGAGATTGTAAATTCAATGAAGCGTGCCAAGATAACTGAACAAAATACAATTCAATGGTCTGAGATGTGTTTCTGCTCTCCTCCACTAAAGCATGAACGTGAAACTGTATACAATCACTTTCTTACAGATATAGAAACAAAGGTTATAGATGAATACGTAGAATATGATGGTGAATTGTTTATGGATTTTTTAGCAAGAAAAGGCAAATGATGATTCTATTGTGTTATTTTTAAAATAAAATCAAATATTTTTGAAACAAGAAATATTCTTCTCCGAATTTTAAAAAATAACATACCACATCATAAAATAAATCAAATTGATTTGTAGGACGCTAGGATAATCTTCATTATGGTCATCTGACAGCAATATTATTGTAAATTATGCCTAAAAAGGAAGAATATTGCGAAGAATGTGGTGAGCATGTGGATGATTGCGAATGTGAAGAATATTGCGAAGAATGTGATAATCCCATAGACGAGTGTGAATGTGATAATGACACTACACTTCAAGATGTTGGCGATGTTATAGATACTGCAAACAAGGGACTTGATTTTTTAGACAGATTAAAAAAATATTCGGAACCCGCAAAGACCCAAACACATGGAGATGAAAAATCCAAAGTTGCTGCACAAGCTTCTAAACAAGAAAAGCAGCGAGGAGAAAAATTTGATAAAAAATGGAAAATTGAAACCATTGTCAAAATAGCAATTCCAATAATAGTTGCATTGATAGGGGTTAGTTTCTTTTTAAAATAATTATTGAAACATTATTTGGAATTATTAATGTCAAAATCTGTGCATACGCAGTATCCTAAATGATCCCTGTAATCTCCATGTTTGGATCTATTCATACATCCTTCAGAAGTATGCTCAGTTTTTTCATGCCCACATGTACAAATGACCATATTCTTGTATGGTACTAGCAAGTATTTGAATTTGAATTAAACTGTGTTCATCATACAGTAAATCAATTAACCAATTTACGAAAAGTATCTTCATTCAAGCATAACAAAGCATTTCCAGCCTAACTTATTCTAATTCCGTTCTTCTCTAGCCATTTTACTGCTTGTTCATATTCAGGCATTTGTTGTCCTACCAAATTCCAAAAGTGTGGTGAATGTTCTTTGATTTTGAAGTGACATAACTCATGAAGAATAACATATTTGATGACATTTCTGGGTGCTTTCATCAGACTATAATTGAGATTAATCTCCCCGTCTTGAGTAGCACTTCCCCATCTATCCTTGAGTTGTTTTATGTTAATTTTAGTCGGAGATGTACCAACTTTTTTTGCTAATTCCTGAACCAATTTTGGAAATAACGTGTTTGCCCGCTTTTCAAGATATGTATGATATTGTGCTTTGATCTGCTCAGTTTTATGCCTCTTTTGAGGTATGTGAAACTGTATTGTATCTCCAACTAGGCGGGTTTTTTCCGTACTGGTTGAAATGATCTGAATTTTGTAGTCTTTGCCCAAAACTGGCAATGTTGATTTTGTTGAAAATGTAGGTTTTTTCTGCTTTGCAAAATGTAATTGTTTTTTAAAAATCCATTGAACCCTATCTTGCAACATTTTTTTTACATCCTCAGCCGTTTTTGTCTCTGGTATTCTTACAGTTACACCCTGGATGGTAACGGTAATTTGGGATGTTTTTCTGCGTTTGCTCTTGATCAAGTCATACTGAATTATGGAATTTCCATATTTTATTTTCTTAATCATAAGTTATCCTTGTTTAGCAGTGTAAGAATTTTTTCAGACAGTTTTGAAATGTCCTCTTCTGGAATATCAAAGGAATCTAAAACATCATATGTTATTTCTTCCATCTTTCTTTTGATGCCTGGCTTGTTGTACCATTCAACAATCTCTGTTTTTGGAATCAGTTTTTCAGATAGTGCTTTTGTGATTTTGATTGAATTGTCTTTGTCCTCTTTGTACTCCTGAATTAACCCATATATTGAAAATTCTATGTCTCTCTCAAATCCGAGTTTCTTTCTCTCTTCTTTTTCAGACAAAACCTTTTCGTAAATTTCTCTGACCTTGTTTTCCATCTCAGAATCAAAATAGTTTGCATTTTCTTTTCTCCTTTCCTTTTCTTCAGAAATTAATCTCTGTAGCATTTGCCACAACTTTTCATAATATGCGGGGTTGTGTGCATAGTTTTCTTGGATTACCTGCTCTGCCTTGTTTTTAATTAGCGCAGTCCTTGCTCGCGGGGATTTGAATTTTGAGACATATGCCAGGAAATTCTCAAATGTTATCTCCATTGGTTTTACCAGTTCTGATACTCCAGTTGCCCTAATCGCATCATCGATTATTTTCTGAATCATTGTGGCATACTTTCTAGTTGAGGTTTTGGGGTTTTCATACCAGTTTCGAAGCAATTGTCTGATCTTGCACAAGTCCTTAAAATCCTGAATGTATTCTGTAGATTCTTTTTTGTACATTTGTGAATTTAGAACCTTTGAGAATTTCTTAAAATCCTCTTCAAATGTATCTCGTTTGTCAACAGGTTCAAAAGCCTCTATGACTTGCTCCAAATTGTTCTTATCAATATCTTTCAGATGACTCATCGTTTCAGCATGATGTGACTTTAGAATGGTCAGTTGATAGTCATCAGGCTCCCATGCGCCCTTTATGTCCTCAGAGTCAAATATCTCCAAGGCCTTTTGGATGTTTTTAGTCACACCGTAATAGTCGATAATCAGCCCTTCAGTCTTCCATTCGTCATATGGCCTATTAACGCGGGCAATTGCCTGAAGCAGGGTGTGTTCCTTGAGAGATTTATCAAGATACAAAACCTTGACAACGGGGGCATCAAAGCCCACCAGTAACATGTCTACTACAATGAGAATCTTAGTTTCATCTTCTGGGTTCTTGAAGGAATCTTCTGCATTTCTTTTCTCAGAATCAGTAAGGTAATACTTGTCCCAACTCTTTTCATCTTTTCCAACTTCTCCTAGTTTCTGATCCATGATGATTTTTGAAGAAGGTGCCTTGAGAAGGTCTAGTTCTTGCTTGTACAATACGGCTGCTTCCCTTGAAGATGCAACTATCATTGCCTTGTAACCGTTTTCCAAAACGTTGTTTGTGAAATGCTCAACAATATCCAATGCAATCTTTTTGATTCTCTGCGGAGATTCTGCGATTTTGGCCTTTGTGACGTATTCTCGTTTTAATTGTTCCTTTAGTTCAAGAGTCATGTCAGGTTCTGTACCGATGATTCTGTCAAACAAATCATCAATTGACTCATCACCTTCTACAAACAGATTGGGCAATCTGCCGACATACTTTATCGGAATAGTTGCACCGTCTGCTTTAGATTCCTCAAACCCATACTTGTCAATCAAATCTCCAAATACCTTGTATGTTGACCTGTCCTTTTTGTCAATGGGCGTTCCAGAAAATCCAAAGTAGATGCCATTGGGCATTGCCTTGTCCATGGCACCTGCACCTGTTCCGTACTGCGAACGATGTGCCTCATCAACTAGAACTATAATTTTTTCATTTGTAGAATCAGTAATTTCTTCAAATTTTTGAATTGTGGTCATCAGTGTTTTACCCTTTGGTGACTTGATAAAGTCCGCCAGGTCAGATGACTTGTCAGCCTTGATTGGATTTGGAAACCCAACTTCAGAAAATGTCGTATGTATTTGCTTGTCTAGTTGTCGTCTGTCTGTAATTATTACCAATGGCAAATTACCATACTGGATTGCCTGTTTTGCAACCCATTGCATCGTAAAAGATTTTCCCGAGCCTTGGGTATGCCAGATTACTCCGCCTCTTCTATTATCTGCTGATTTAATTTTTTCAGTGCATTTTGTAACTGCCCTGTATTGCTGGTGCTTTGCGACGATTTTTACTCGCTTGTTGCTTATGGTCTGGTAAATTACATAATTTTTTAGCAAATCCAAGAGATGAGAGTGCTCCAGCATGCCTGCAATCAATATTTCCTGCTCTCTACTCCTTCCAAATTTCTCTTCAACTTGCGGAAGGGTTAGCGGGTATGCGCTTGACCATCTGCTGTTTTTGAAATGGTTTACATCTGAAGATATGGTTCCATGTCTTGCCTCCATACCACATGTTGCAATTAAGACATGATTGTAAAACATCAGTCTTTCATATCCATTTCCAGCAGAGCGATATTTTTTGAAATTTTCTTTTTCAACTGCGTCTTCTAACCAGTTTCGTCTAAACGGCGATTTGCACTCTATTATCACCAGAGGTATGCCATTGACAAACAAAACAATGTCTGGGAATATCGGGTTCTTGAACCCCTGCAACTCAAACTGATTTGTTACGATAAAGTCATTATTTTGAATATTTTCAAAGTCAAACAGTTTAACCGTCTTTTTGATGGTTCCAGTTTCATCATACTGGTCTACCGTGATTGGTTCCAATCCTCCCGTTTGGGATAGACCAACCATTTTTGCCCTTATCTTTTCGTTTGATTCCATCATTGGATATGTAAATGGAAAAGAATCTTCTTTGATCTGGTTTAGGGCATCATCTACCCCATCTGAATCAAGTTCAGGATTGATTCTTTGAATCGCTTCCCTTAATCTGTCATAGAGTAGAACTTCTGTAGTCTTTTTTCTTTCCTTGTTAAGGTCTGTTTTTGACTTGTACTGGTATCCCATTGTGACCAGTTGCTCTAGGGCTGGAAGTTCAGAATGTTTTATCTCATCACCAGTGCCAACTACAAATGTCATACTTTTACTCTAACCTCTCCTGTTAGCAACTTCTGCATCAATGATTTTTTCAATCTCTCTAGTTTTTCTTTGTATTGTATTTGGGATTGGATTTGAGAGTCAATGTTGGATAGTATTGATGCGATTTTTTGTTGTTCAAGGATTGGAGGTAAGAGAACTATGATTTTTCTAATAGTTTCCATAGATAAATTTGGAATAGTTGTACTTTTTGCCCATTTTAAAATATTTTTTTGTCCTTCTGAACTTTGGAGAAAATAATTAAGAAATTGCGTATTAAATTTTTTGGGTGTAATTTTTGCCACATTAGGTCCAAGATGCCAATTTTTTCCAGGAGATAAACATACATTTCCGATATTGGCACCTATGAATACCATCAATACCTCATTTCCATGAATTTGTGAACGTGGTAATCTGTCTGAAACTTCTTTACTGATATATTCAATTTTGTCAAATGAAAATCCATTCATTTTCACATTCTGAGCTTTTACTATTGGAATATCTCCAGTGGATTCAAATTTAATATGAATTGTGTATTCAAATCCTGCAAGTTTTGTGACATTACATGTTTCTCCTATAGTAATCTGTTTCCATTTTTCTGGAATTTCTATTTCTTTACCAAACAATCCTCTTATTTTTTTGAATTTATCATGACCAATTCCTTTTGTGAACAACTTCTGCATCAATCCTTTTTTGATATATTGGGTTTGGTTGATTATTTTCTGTGTATCACTAATGAGATTGTCTACATGAGATAGTATTGTTGCAATTTTTTCTTGTTCAGTAATTGGTGGAAACAATATCAAAAATTCTTTCCAAGAACCAACGTTTACAACTTGTTGAGCCCCTCCTGCTTGATGCATCAGGATTTGTTTTGATATTAGTTTTGAATTTACCAAATAACCAAGAAAATCAGATACAAAATTTTTACTTCTCCTTGTAATAATTACAGAAGCGCAGTTGATTCCATTATGTTCATTTTTTACTACACTTGTTCTTCCAGGATAACCCACTCTCATGGTAACTAAGTCCCCAGACCAAATTCTAGTTGTCTCCAATAGTTTGTTGCTTTTTTCTGTGATAAAATCCACACCATCTAATACAATCCCATTTTCAGTTACATGTTTACCTGTAATCATTGGAATAGATCCATTATCATCAAAATAAGTTGAAGGGTTAATGACCAATCCTACTGAAACTTTTGTAAAATCTTTGATTTTCTTTATATCCCAGTCTACAGGAATTTCAATTTCTTTTCCAAATAACCATTTTACTCTCTTGTAACCCTTTTTTGGCTTTAAAATCTGGCTCAAAGTTTTATGTTCAATTCCTTCAAATCACATTCCACTAGTTTCTTGAGTCTGTTCTGTTCAGAGTATGTTTTCTTTAGTTCATCATACGCTTGTTGAATATCAATCTGTTCTTCAGATTCAGAAATATCCACGTATCTTGACACGTTGAGGTTGAACTCATTTTCCTCTAATTCTTCTAAATTCGCAATATGGCTATACCTGTCAATATCTTCAAAGTTTTCAAAAGCTGAAACCATTTTTGCAATATCTTGCTTTCGTAATCTGTTCCTATTTTTCCCTTCTTCAAAATCCTTTGCGCCATAAATGAAAATGATTTTGTTCTTTCTTTTTGCAGGTTTGTTCTTGTTTAATACCATAATGCAAGCAGGAATGCTAGTTCCCCAAAACATCTTTTGGGGCAATGCAATAATTCCTTCAATCACATCGCCCTTGAGGTTATTTTCAATATTCCCAACAATCATGTTTTTTCTAATCGTTCCTTCTTCCCCTCCTCTAAACAGAACCCCTTGTGAGCATACAATACATGCTTGACCTTTTTCATTAAGTGAAGATAACATGTGTAAAATGAAAGCATAATCTGCCTTGTCCTTGGCTGGCGGTGTACCATATGCAAATCTATTCCATGAATCTTTGGATGCAGTAGAATTATCCCAATCCATTGAGAA
>Ga0224501_10004213_pt1 | contig 11358 bp, 7 predicted proteins | sample SF_Oct11_sed_USG_4_FD_169105 | JGI IMG/M metagenome (GOLD analysis project Ga0224501, IMG submission 169105) | Sediment microbial communities from San Francisco Bay, California, United States - SF_Oct11_sed_USGS_8_1 | ecosystem: Environmental > Aquatic > Marine > Sediment | place: USA...
CTACTGCTACGTCGGGCGATGACGTGCTCAGTGCTTCTTTCCCTGCCACCCTAGCCGGGCTGGGTGGGGATGATACCTATCTCATCGGCAGCTCGGGTGTCGCTGGAACGTATGCGGTTGTTGAGGTAGAGGGTGGTGGGATCGATACCGTCCAAAGTCTGTTGGATTATATATTAGATTCGCAGGTGGAAAATCTTATTCTTGACGAGAGCTTCAGTTCCGTCACTCCGAATGCTGAGCGTGGGACCGGAAATGAACTGGACAACCTCATCATCGGCAACACCGGCGACAATATTCTCGATGGTGGGGAGGGAGACGATGTGTTGGTCGGCGGGATCTTTCTCGAGCTTGAGGGACCGCCCTACTTTGAAGGGACCGGGAGCGACATTCTCATCGGTGGGGCAGGCGACGATGTTCTCATGGCCGATGGTGGCGATCTCGTCTCTGACATGGTGAATTTGTTTTTCGGAAGACGGCTGTTCGACGAAGCCGTATTGAATTTTCGGGAAGATGTGCCTCGCCTAGCCGACGATCTCTTCATAGGGGGTACGGGCAATGACATCTACATCCTCCATAGTCAGCAACAGACGATTGCGGAGCTCGAGAACGAGGGGATCGATACGGTCAAGAGCACGGTGAGCTATGTCCTAGGGGATCATCTCGAAAGTCTCATGCTCGTCTCGCCACCGGAGCGCTTTGACGACGAGGACAATGTCATTCCACCTCTGCCGCTCGATGGAACAGGCAACGAACTGGACAACGTGCTCATCGGCTCTGGAGATGCCAATGTTCTTTCCGGTCTCGTCGGTCGTGATACGCTCGCTGGAAGTGGCGGCTCCGACACGCTGCGCGGCGGCGCCGGTCACGACACCTATCTTTTCAACATCGGCGACGGGATCGACACGATCGAGGATGTGGCGAGCATCGGGGAAGGCAACCGCATTCAGTTCTGCGTAGGGATTACTCCCCGTGATCTCACGTTCACGCACGATGAGAGTGAACGAACGCTCACCATTCAGGTCGGCGATAGCGGAGCTGACCAGCTCGTGCTCCCAAACTTCGATCCGAGCGGGGCGACCGGGTCCCTCGTCGTCGAGACGCTGGCCTTCGCAGACGGGAGCGAAGCGACGCTCGCGAGTCTGTTGGGGCCCACGATCACCATCTATGGGACCGACAACAATGACGTCGTGGTAGGTGCCACTGGTGATGACGGCATCGATGCTGGGAGTGGTGACGATACGGTCTATGGCAATGCCGGGAATGATCTCATTCTAGCTGGGGCCGGTGTCGATTCAGTTACGGGCGATGAGGGAGCCGACGCCATTTTCGGCGGGAGCGGGACCGATTATCTCTATGGTGGCGAGGGGGATGATGCCATCAACGGCGACGAGGGCCACGATGTCGTCGTAGGTGATGCGGGGAACGATACCCTTTCAGGCGGTGCGGGCAATGATGTACTGAATGGCGGTGTAGGTGCCGATCAACTCTCTGGCGGCGAGGGGGACGACACGCTCTACATCGATGCCGCGGATACCACAATTAGTGGCGGCTCGGGCTACGATGCCGTGACGGTGGTAGGGACCGGCGCGGTGAGCTTTGATGCCACCACGGCAGAAGTGGAATTTGTCGCTGGGAGCAGTGGGCACGATGTTTTCACGGCAGTGGGCAGTGTGACCGGTGTCACGTTCTATGGTGGCGAGGGGGATGATCGATTGACCGGTGGCGAAGGCAATGATGTGTTGGTCGGGCAAGCTGGTGGAGATATTTTGGCCGGAGGCTTGGGCAATGACGTGCTCAACGGCGGTGACGGAGACGATCACCTCAGTGGGGAAGTCGGCGATGACACATTCTACGCGGGAGCAGGTAACGATCACGTCACTGGGGGTGATGGTAGCGATTCGGTGAGTGGTGATGACGGGGCTGACGCAGTCTTTGGCGGAAACGGGGCCGATTATCTCTATGGTGGCGCGGGCAATGACGCAATCAACGGGGATGGGGGCAACGATGTCGTCGTAGGTGATGCAGGGAACGATGCCCTCTTGGGTGGTGAAGGTAATGACACACTGAATGGCGGTGCGGGCGCCGATCAACTTTCTGGTGGCGAGGGGGACGACACGCTCTACATTGATGCGGCGGATACCACGGTCAGTGGCGGGGCGGGCTATGATGCCGTGACGGTGGTAGGGACGGAAGCGGTGATTTTTGACGCCACCACCGCAGAAGTGGAATTTGCCGCCGGGAGCAGTGGGCACGATGTCTTCACGGCGGTGGGCAGTGTGATCGGGGTCACGTTCTATGGTGGCGAGGGAAAAGATCAGCTGACCGGCGGTGATGGGAACGATGTGCTGGTCGGCCAAGGTGGTGAAGATATTCTAGCCGGGGGCTTGGGCAATGATGTGCTGAATGGCGGTGACGGAGACGATCACCTCAGCGGAGCAGTTGGGAACGATACGGTCTATGGTGGAACTGGGAACGATTGGATCAATGCTGGAGACGGTGATGATTCAGTAAGCGGTGAGGACGGTGTCGATACGATCTTTGGCGGGAGTGGCGGTGACTATCTCTCCGGTGGTGAAGGGGATGATGTTATCAACGGAGATGACGGCAATGATACGTTGGTCGGCCAAACAGGAAACGATACGATAGCTGGTGGTGTTGGAAACGACTATCTGGTCGGAGGGACCGGAAATGATGTGTACGTCTTTACTCGCGGAGATGGCGCCGACACTATTTCAGAAGATGATGCAACTGCCGGCAATTCCGATCGCGTAGGATTCGGTACGGCAATCGATCCATTGGATCTGATTCTCAGCAGGCAGGCGAACGATCTGAGGGTGGCGATTCATGGGTCCAACGATCAGGTCGCCATTGAGAACTGGTATCTCGGCGAAGCTCACCACGTGGAGACGATCCAGGCCGGGAATGGGCAGGTTCTACTTAATACTCAGGTCGATCAGCTGATTCACGCGATGGCTGCATTCACAGAGCAAACCGGCTTGAGCTGGGACCAGGCTGTCGATCAACGGCCACAAGATGTTCAAGCTGTCTTGGCGGCGAGTTGGCAATAGCAATAGGTGAGAAGCGAGGTTAGTCCCAGAGCTCGGCCAGATGCGTTAGTCGCTCGGCGGCTCAAAATGTCCGGAGGGGCGTTGTTGCCAGGGTACGGTCGCTTGGCGAGACTGCTTCACCAAACTGCGGAGACTCATTTCAGCGGCACGTAAGAGTTTTGGATCCCCGGCCTGCATGAGCGTTGTTAACAGAACATAGAGCGATCGATCTGCTTGCGATGCGGCCAGGATACGGTCGGTCACCGGGTCGATGTGAGGAAGGTCCAGCGCTTCGCCTTCATCGGTGTCGGTGAACAGGTGCGTAAAGGACTGAGGCTCATCAAACAGCCAAGACGGAGGGATATGAAGCGCACTGGCGAGGGCTTGGATCGTCTCCGCTGTGGGGTCCGTTTGGCCTGATTCGATTTGTTCAAGAAGAGAGGTGGGAATGCCTGCTGCGTCTGATAGTAACTCGACAGACTGGTTTTTTGAGTGCCTCCAACTCTGGATGCGTAGACCGATCAACATGGACCAGATGATACACAATGGAAGGTCGAGCTTCAATGAAAGGCGATGAAAGTTCTTAATTTAATATACTTTTCAATATGTTATGTGGAGTTTTCGATTGAGTGTCAAATCGAGTATAATGCGTGCAAGTTGTATTGCGGTGAAGGAGGTAGAGATTCATGTTGGGAACAGACATTCGTGGCATCATGGCTGAGGAAGAAGAGGTTCAGCGACGTCAAGACGCACTCAAGTCTCTCGTGACAATGAGGGCAAGGCAGCTTCGGGAATCGCTGGACGAGCGAATCAAGCGTGCAAGGAACAGTGGGGATTGGACCCAGCTTTCAAAGGCGGAGTGCGCCAGTTTGCACAAGCGCGAAAAGGCCCACCTGAAATCTCAGCTTGAGCAGTTGCAGTTCGAGCAAAACCGTACGCGAGGAAAGCTCACAGCACTAAAGCGAGCCAAGGCTCGAGCCCAGCGGATCCGCGCCGCAGAAGCGGCGTCCGAACGTAGGCGCCGGTGATTGACGGCCTTCTCCTTCTCAGCCTTCTCCCTTTGGGAGCGATGTCGGGGCTCTAGTGGATGCAGGTCCGCATCTCCGGGCCCTCACTCGTGCCCAGGGCTCTTTGATCCGTCGGCTTCTTCGCGATAAGAAGATCAGATCGCAAGAGGGAGCGTTTGTCGTCGAAGGAACCAAGTCTTGCCTGGATCTGATTGCTCGACATCCGCACGCTATTCGCAACCTGGTTGTATCCCCGCGTTATCTTCACGCTGAAACCGATGTTGATCGGCAGGCACGATCTCAATTGCCTGCCGATCAGTGCGTGTGTCCGGACAGCGTGTTTGAAAAGCTGACGGATGTTGAGGTGCCTCAAGGCATACTCGCAGTCGTTCGACAACCGCGATGGGACGAGGCGCAGGTATTCAAACAGTCAAGAGTATTGGGGATCTATGCGGATTGGCTTCAAGATCCAGCGAACGTGGGAGCCATTATTAGGACAGCCGCGGCACTGAATCTTTCTGGGGTGTGGTTGAGTGCCGAGTGCGCCGATCCCTTCAGCCCTAAAGTTGTCCGCGCCACGGCCGGCTCGATTTTGAATCTTCCTATTTTTGGGGGGTGTGAGTTTCTAACATTTTCCTTGTATAGATGCGAAATTTACTCGGCAGTCCTCCCGTCGGCTGATATAGTCTCTATCAGGACTATTCAGAAGGTTCCGAGCCGTCTCGTGATCGCCCTAGGCAACGAAGGGGTGGGGCTGGCGCCGGACGTCGTCGCGGCATCTCACGTCAAATTTTCCATTCCACTCGCAGATGGTATGGAGTCGCTGAATGTTGCTGCAACGGCGGCAATCTCAGCATTTTATTTTACTGGACTGTCGCTTGACTCCACGATGGAGAAGTAGAGACACTTGAATGTGTCGCATAGATATTTGAAAAGAAACCGGAATCAGCCTACTATGGCGTTGTCTCCGAGGTAGAAGGGTAGGAAACGATCATGGCACTGGTGCTCGCTCTCATGTGGGGGATCAACATCGCGCTTGGCGTGGGGACGGCTTCTGCCGAGCCTGCGGCGCAGGTGTATAGTCTGGACATGATTGTCGATCTGGCTTTGGCGAAAAACCCCGTCGTGTCGTCGGCCGAAGGAAACATCGAACAACAAAAGGGTCAACAGACAGTGGCCGGTGCTTATCCCAACCCTGTCGTCACCGGCTTCGGTGGCCGTGGGATGCTTCGAGATACCAGCAGGGTCGGCATAGGGACGAGTCCCGATCCCCAAGCACTGTCTGAATACAACGTGACGGTCGGACAACCCGTTGAATGGCCTGCACTGCGCGCCGCTCGTCAGCAGGTTGCGGATCTCGGATTTGCGACGGCCAACGTGGGCTTGTTGGAAACTCGACTGAATTTGTCCTCTCAGGTCAAGGCTGCGTTTTACGACTTATTGTTGGCACAGCAGGGAGCCAACATTGCACGACAAAATCTTGACACCGTCGAAGGCGTGACACGGATCGTCAAGGCGCGGGTCAAATCAGGCGAGGCCCCTCAATTTGAGTCCATCAAGGCAGAGGTGGAAGTCCTGAAAGCTCGGCAGCAGTTGGCGCGCGCGGACAACGTGGTTCGGATCAGCCGTGTCGTCGTCAACACCCTGACCGGTGGTGCGTTGGGGGCAACCTATACGGTCCAGGGAGAATTTAGGATAGTTCCGCGTGATTTGCAGATCGAAGGGCTCATGGTCCGCATGATGGACCAGCATCCGACTATTCAACGCCTCCTGAGATCGGTGGAGCGATCGGACTGGAAGATTGAGTTCGAACGACAGGCACGGGTGCCGACTGTGACGGTCAGTGGCAGCTATTGGCGCGAGCTGGGGCGTGAGGCGTTTCAAGGGGGACTCTCCGTTCCCATGCCGCTGTGGTACAGGCGTCAGGGAGAAATCGCGGCATCGTTAGGGGCCAAGCGCCGTGAGGAAGCCGAGTTGCTTAGGACGCGTAATGAACTGGGGCGGGCTGTCTATCAACATTATCAGGATGTTCGCACCACGGCTGAGTTGATTGAGGTCTTTGATAAGGGGTTGCTCAAACAAGCGCAGGAGGCGTTGCGACTCGCGCAGTTCAGTTTTCAACAGGGAGCGTCGAGCCTGCTGGAAGTGCTTGATGCGCAACGTGTGGAACGGCAAATATTATTGGATTATGCAGAGGCGAGGCACGCTCTCTCCGTCTCACTGGCGCGCCTTGAGCAAGCCGTAGGGGGAGCATTGTGAAGAATCTGTTCGATTTATTACGAGATTCGTCACCGTTCATCAGCCGAGGATTATGTGGGCTGCTCCTTGGTCTGGCGGCGATGAACGCAGGCTGTGATGGGACGCCGAGTGATGTGGTGGCCAGTAAGTCGACCGCAGTTGTCTCCACGCCAGGGCTCATCACGTTGTCAGCGGAGGAATCGTCACGAGTGGGGCTTGTCGTCCAACCGGCGGTACTCAGCGACTTTCGAACACACCGGGATTTCCCTGCGATCGTTCGGCCCAATCAACGCAACATGGCGGAGATTACGACGTTGGTCCGCGGGCGAGTCGTCGACGTGTATGGTGATCTTGGGCAAGAAGTGAAGGCGAATGCTCCGCTGGCGATTTTATACAGTAGTGAATTGGGTCTCGCTCAGTCGGCCTATCTTAAGGCTCGGGCGAAACTCCACGTCGCGGAGCAAGCCTATGGCCGGGCGAAATTCTTGTTGGAAGAAATGGTCATCGGAGAAGCAGAACTACAGCGTCGACATGCGGAACTCCTGAGTAACCAAGCTGAAGCCAATGAGTCGCGCGATCGGCTGAAGCTGCTCGGCATGAGTGCCGACGAACTGCGTCGTCTCGACCGGAGTCGTGAGATTCGGTCTGTTGTGCCGATCGTGGCGCCCTTCGCCGGTCGCATCATCGGGCGCAATCTGACACGTGGCGAAGTCGTCGAGACCACGGAGGATCTCTTTGTGATCGCGGATCTCTCGGAAGTCTGGATTCTCGCCAACATCCCCGAGAGGGATATTCCGTTTGTCCATTCCGTCCATGCGTCCGGTGGCATGCCGGTCGAGGTGCGGATCAATGCCTATCCTAAGGAAACCTTCAAGGGCACGATTACCTACGTGGGAGATGTGTTGGATCCCGTGACGCGCACGATGCAACTCCGGCTTGAATTGCCGAATCCGGACGGACGACTCAAACCCGAAATGTTCGCGACCATTCGACTGTTTTCAGAGGCCCAGCCAGATCGATTGGCAGTACCGGAGACAGCACTGCAACGCGATCAAGGCCGTACTTTCGTCTTTGTGCAGCGCAGCGCAAGTGAGTACGAAGTGCGCGAAGTCCACATTGGGGAGTCCAATGGGGCGTTTACCTCCATACTCGGCGGTCTGAATGAAGGAGAGCCGGTCGTCACGCACGGCGCCTTTGTCTTGAAGTCCGAGTTGTTGAAGAAACCCGTCTAATGGTCTCTCGCCTCCTCGACATTTCCCTGCGTCAGCGGATGCTCGTCATCATCTTTGCGGTTGTGATGGGGATCGGAGGGGTGTATGCGTTTCGAACCATCCCAATCGATGCCTTTCCCGACGTGACCAGTGTCTTGGTGCAAGTTGTCACGAAGGCTCCAGGTCTCTCGCCGGCTGAGGTCGAGCGCCTGGTCACCTACCCGATCGAGCTTCAGCTCGCAGGTGTGCCCTCCCTTGCAGAAATGCGCTCGCTCACAAAGGTCGGTCTGTCGCTCATTACGATCGTATTCGATGATTCGATGGACATCAATCTGGCTCGACAACTGGTGCTCGAACGACTGCTCGAAGTCGAAGAACAACTTCCCTTAGGGGCCGAACCCATGCTGGCGCCGAATAGTACGGGGCTGGGCGAGGTGTTCCAGTATTATTTGGAGGACGGCCGAGGAACGGCTGTGAACCAAGAAGCCGAGCATCAGAGTTTGATCGAACAGCGAACGATTCAAGATTGGGTGATTCGTCCTATTCTGAAGGGCACGCCGGAAGTCATCGACGTCAATTCGATGGGGGGCTATGTCAAGCAGTATCAGGTATTGGTCGAGCCTGGTCTGCTGCGAAAATACGGCCTGACTCTCCGTGATGTCTTCGATGCCGTGGCCAGAAATAATGCCAACGCCGGCGGTAATATTCTGGAAAAGCACGACGAAAAATATATTGTGCGTGGGATCGGGCTGATTCGCTCACTGAGCGACATCGAACGCATTGTCGTCAAGGAAACCGGTGGAACTCCGGTCTACGTCTCTGATGTGGCCCACGTGGTGATCGACCATGCGGTGAGGCATGGCGCAACGGTGCTGAACGGGGATCGCGAGGTCGTCAGCGGGATCGTGCTGATGTTACGGGGAGGCAATGCCCGGGATGTCGTCGAAGGCATCAAAGGGCGAATCGACGACATTCATGCCAAGAACTTGCTCCCGAATGGATGGCGGATCGTGCCGTTTTATGACCGCATCGAACTGATCACTGCGGCACTGAATACCGTCTACAAGTCACTGGCGGAAGGGGTGGCGCTCGTCGTCGTTGTGTTGTTCCTCTTCCTTGGGAACTTGCGCAGCGCGCTGATCGTCGTCGGTACCTTGGTGTTAGCCCCACTCGCCACGTTCATTGTCATGGGGCAAATCGGGCTGACGGCTAATTTGATGTCTCTGGGAGGGTTGGCCATCGCGATCGGCATGATCGTGGATGGGTCGGTCGTCGTTGTCGAAAACGTGTATCGCCATCTATCGCATCATTCTGCTGCCGCCATACCGAGGCTTCAGCTCGTGACGCAAGCGGTGAAAGAAGTTGGACAGCCGGTTGTATTCGGGATTCTGATCATTATCTTGGTGTTTCTCCCGCTTCTCTCGCTTCACGGGATGGAAGGCAAGATGTTCAAGCCGCTTGCCTATACCATCATGATCGCGTTGCTTGTATCTCTCGTCTTAGCGCTCACGCTGTCGCCGGTACTCTGCTCGTTGGTGCTCAGACAGGGGAGTGAAGAGGATCCTTGGATCGTCAGACAAGCGAAGCGTCTCTATGCTCCGTCCCTTCTATGGGCTCTTGGACACCGGACCGTGGTGTTGGTGCTGGCCGTCGGAGCCCTGATCGGTGCATTGGCCTTAGTACCGTTTCTGGGGACTGAATTTATCCCGATTCTGAATGAAGGATCACTGGCTCCGCAAACCATTCGTCTCCCGAGTGTGTCGCTGCCGGCTTCGATCGACATCGAAAAACGCATGCAACAGGCGATTATGGAGTTTCCAGAAGTGGAGATGGTTGTCTCGAAAATCGGCCGAACGGAATTGGGGAACGATCCACAGGAGCCGAATGAAAGCGATCCGGTCGTCCGACTTCGGCCGCTGGACCAATGGACGACGGCGAAGACGAGACCGGAGCTCGTTCAAAAGTTCCGTGAACGCTTGACCAGTGTAGCAGGAGCGACGTTTCTCATCAGCCAACCGATCCAACAACGAGTCGATGAATTGATTTCCGGTGTGCGGACGGAAGCCACCGTCAAGCTGTTTGGTGATGATCTGGAGATCCTTCGAGACAAGGCGCAGGAGATCGCCGAGGTGCTGGAAACTGTCCGAGGTGTCCGAGATATCAAAGTGGAACAGTTGTTTGGACAGCCGTATCTCACGATTGATGTCGATCGAGGCAAGATTGCTCGGCATGGGATTAATGTCTCCGATGTCCGAGAGATCATCACGACCGCCATTGGTGGTGAAGCTGCGACGCGTGTCTATGAAGGGCAGCAACGGTTTGATCTCGTCGTGCGGTTTCCGGAACAGTATCGGGACAGCGTGGAAACGATCAGCAATATTCGGGTGAGCGATCATGCCGGCGCCTTGATCCCTCTGGCGGACTTAGGCACCGTACAGTTGGAAGAAGGGCCTGGTCGTATCAGTCGTGAGCAGCTTCAGCGGTATGTGTCGATTGGGTTCAATACATCGGGGCGGGATATCGGCAGTCTGGTCGCAGAGGCGCAGCAGAAAATTGAGCAACGGGTGGATCTTCCCATCGGATACAAGGTGACATGGGGTGGATCGTTCGAAAATATGGAACGAGCCATGGCCAAACTGCAGATCATTGTTCCGATCACGATCGGATTGATCTTCTTGTTACTCTATTCGACCTTCAATTCCCTCCGTCAGGCAACCCTGATCATTTTGAACTTGCCGTTTGCCATGATCGGAGGAGTGGTGGCGCTGTGGCTGACGAAAGAGTATCTCAGTGTGCCGGCATCGGTCGGTTTCATCAATCTCTTCGGCGTGGCCGTGCTGAACGGGATCGTCCTTGTTTCCTACATGAACAAACTGCGTGAGGATGGGCATAGCCTGGATGAAGCAGTCACTTCGGGTGCGCTCCTGCGACTGCGTCCCGTACTCATGACTGCGTTGGTCGCGCTGTTGGGTCTTGTTCCACTGGCATTTGCGCAGGGGATCGGGTCCGAAGTGCAGCGACCGCTCGCAATTGTCGTCATCGGCGGCCTCGTGAGCTCGACGCTGCTGACGCTGATCATGCTGCCGGTTCTCTATCGCTGGCTGGAAGAGAGTTCGCAAGGGACGACACCCGGGGGCGATCCACAAGGAAGCGCAATGGGTGACTCGCATGATTCAGTCATCGATACGCCTCAGGGAAACGGGGAGCCGCGACTCTCCTCCCACCATCCTGGCAGCCTGCCGTCGACGTGATGGCGGAATCGGGCGAGATGAGGATGAAACACATATGAAGATGCAGAACGTGATCCTGGGAGTTCTATTGAGCCTCGCTCTTATCCCTGTGGTAGGACCGCGTGCGCTTGCCGCTCAGACAGACACCGATTCACAAGGTGGTGACCATGTCAGTGGGAAAATGATTTTTCTCCGGCATTGCGCAGGCTGTCATGGGCCAAAGGGTAAAGGAGATGGGTACATGATGCTGGGGCCAGACCCGGCGAATCTCACGAGGCCGTCGACCACGCAAAAGTCTGACATGGCGCTGCTGGAAACCATCCATGAAGGAAAACCCAACATGCCATCTTGGAAGCTCCGTCTGTCGAAAGAGGACAGTCGAGCTGTGTTGGCCTATATCCGGACGCTAACGAAGTAAGGGTGGTTGGGCTGAGTCCCCTGCCTGATGCACTCTGCTATTCGATCTCGAGGCGATTTCTCCTCACGGCCCCTCTAATTCCTTCCACCTTAGTAACCGAAGTAACCGAACAGCGTGGTGATCATCTGTGCGGGCTAGAATGGCTGATCGATGTGGTGCCGAGGGACAGAATCGAACTGTCGACACCAGCCTTTTCAGGATTGAAAG
>Ga0224501_10004214_pt1 | contig 11358 bp, 7 predicted proteins | sample SF_Oct11_sed_USG_4_FD_169105 | JGI IMG/M metagenome (GOLD analysis project Ga0224501, IMG submission 169105) | Sediment microbial communities from San Francisco Bay, California, United States - SF_Oct11_sed_USGS_8_1 | ecosystem: Environmental > Aquatic > Marine > Sediment | place: USA...
ATATTCCAACCCATAGAAAATGATATTTCACAGGCAGGCTTTTCTGAATCAAAAGAGGGTGGAAGACTGAATCGCAGACCACCTGGAAACTGAACAAGGGGCCAGATAGTGAAGTTACCATACCGGTGAGTTTTATAGTCCATCTGTCATCTACTAAGCAATTTTCAATCTTGAGTCGGCCATGCACCATTCCTCTGTTATGAAGATAACTGAGTCCAGCGATTATATCATTAGCGAATGAAAACCTGTCAATAAGAAGTAACATAGATGCCTTAGACCATATCTGAATGTAGGTATTTCAACATGGTGCGATTTTTTCTGCTAATAGAAAGAATATAAGGTTCAAGTCCTGATCATACAATGAGTTTACAACTCCAGAACACGATTACTTACCAATTGTTGGTGTTGAAATAAAAAGACCACTCTAGAGAATTCTTGTATAAAAACGGGAACACAATACCCACGCCACGTAGTGCTGACCTGAAGGCCCAGTTGATAGGAATGGCTTTAGCCTGTAGAACAGATTTCAGATTCCCCTTTGGACAGTATGCAGATAGAATCAGCACATTTGGTACTTTGATGCATGCACCAACGAATTTATCTAAGTTAACATGATCCAGACTCCTAAAAAAGAAACAATACGTGCACATATCAGGACAGACCTATTATAGAAATCCCTTTTCTGGTTTGATCCCAAAAAAAGGGATAATTTTGCCCGATTAGGATTATTCTATTTATTTATTCTTTTATATTAGTCTATTATAAGACTGTAATGAAATAATACAAATAATCACCTCACAAGCTCAATGAAGGTAGGAGAGTGTGAGCCAGCTCCACTACGGCTCAAAATCATAGAAAAGGCAAATCATTTCCATGAAGCACTGTCAGCTTTTGGCACCAACTCCCATCCAAAGGAGCTTCCTGGTTACTGACATTATTATACATGTATATAGAATACTATAGAACATTACATGTGTATTGAGGTGTAATATTAGTTGTGGCCTGGGCTTGTTTAGAAGTAGAACAGATGAGTATTCTGTTTGTCAGCTATAGGTAGTCTCATTTATTGAGGTTCATGATGGTCTGGCCGGCGGCTGTGGTTGTTTGAATGATGGTGGGTATGAAGTTAGCACTCAGCCCGGTCTTGCCTCCGTGGGCAGGCGGTGGTGACACATGAATCATTTTCAGCCAGGCAGCAATCACTCTAGCCTTCTATCCACCTCACACTGAGGCAGCCACCACTATAGCCCTCTACTAGCGATCAGGTTGCCCTGATCCACCTCACACTGAGGCAGCCACCACTCTAGGCCTTCTACTGGCTACCAGGTTGCCCTGATCGACTTCACACCGAGGGAGCCATCACTCTAGCCTTCTACTGGCTATCAGGTTGCCCTGATCCACCTCACACCAAGGCAGCCACCAGTCTAGGCCTTCTATTGGCTATATCAGGTTGCCCTTTGGCCTTCCTACTTAAACTATTTCTCTTTTTTTTCAAATCTGTATCTGTTCTCTTCATGCAATAAAATATGTATAATCATAATCATTTATTGCCTCATTTTCGTATGGTAAAAGGTGATATACTAAAGATAAAACTGACCTCAGCGTCTTGACTTCTTCTCTGATCTGTTTAGTTAGTTTAAATGATGTTTTCTGAACTCTTCTCAGAACGAATAAATTTCCTTTACTAAAAAAAGTACAAAGGGTATTGAAATCACCTAAACTGACGATGAGTGGAGAGACTGTCGTGTTAAAATAAAAATGGAATACAGAACTTTATAGACGGAAAAATATGGATTAAAGAAATGGTGAATGGGTTAATAAAGAAATAGATGAAAACTTCTTTTTTATTGGCAGAATGGAAAGTTGAAACAAAATGAGAACAAGCTTAGAGGGCATCAGGTTGATGCACCGTTCTTCTATAGTTTTCTTATAAATTTTTTAATATAAATTATTGAAATCTGTAAGTTACAGAGGAAAGAGGAGACTCACTAAAGTCCAAGTTCTGTAGTTGCCGGATGATCCTGATCACCATCGAAATCAGTGAAAGCTCTCTTGTTATGATGGTTCAGCGTCTCCATGATGTTCAGTGCACTGCCTATTGCACCATCCTTATCCTGCTCTATGGATGACAGCAAAGATATCGTAACTGGTGAAAAGATGCTTATTCTTCTCCTAAATACATGTATAATGAGATGTACATGCAGTCATATTGAATGCGGTTATCATGGTCAATGTGTATAAATCTTTTATACTCTCCAAAAGCCATATTCAATGCTCCCAGGACACTAAATTAGACTGGAAATTTATCCTTTTGCATCAACTTTAAGATAATTTTAATCTCGTTGTTACTACTGCGCATAATTTTGTTTTTCGGTCGAGGTTTCGAGATAGAACTAAATGTAAATGAGGTATTCTGTCCGAAGGCAGGTTTCTCGTGACCTGACTTGCATGGTCTCCCGTTGCCTTCCTCATGTTTCTGGTTGGGGGTCAGTCAACCTAAGGCATTTCTTTACACGCCCCTCGCTGAGAATTCAGCTAGGGAGAGGTGGATCTTTAATAACTGTGGAGTGATCTTGACCCTAATTATTCACTGGTTGGGACTTCCATTATTGTTACCATGGTGTTCCGAAGCCACGCTAGTAATTTGGAGTGGCAGGCTTAATAAAGGCCCATACCATTAAAACACTCCGCCGGCAGTGAGGCTTGAACCTGCAATCCGTAGAACGCAAATTCAAGCTTTTTACCAGTTGAGCTATCCTGGCCCCCTTACATCTGCATTACTGACACCAACCTGGAGACTTGATGTCGTTGTAGTTAACAATCCAACTCTCATCCCAGAGCAGCTTCTGGTTCTTATATCGCATAAACTACAAGACAAATATGAGAGAAAAAGCATCAACCAAATCCTATCTACGTCTACCTGTCACGGGGAGGGGGCAGGTATGCAGCTTCTAGAGAAGCTACGCGGCTAGGGCAAGGTCGGCGCAATGGAAGCTGATTGCACCCAAGGTCAAGTCCACCCTACCAGAATAGCTGCTGCTGATTCAGTGAGAAGCATTGCATTTTAAGACTGAGTGGGCAGTTAAGGCACCTAAGCCCTGTTTACATGCCGTCCGCTTAGAACTCGGCTTAACTCTTTCATGAGAAGGGAAAGGCGAATCTTTAACTATTGCGGTGATGAAAGCTACAAGTCTCCCAATGAGAATTAAATGTGTATCCATCATGTATGTCAGTAGAGCCGGTAATAACAGTAGTGCAGTTTGTGTTCTTACTATGAAGAGACCCAAGATGGCTGCCAGTACAAGCAGCAAGGTAGCAGCGATAGCAGAAATCTCGGCCACTGATAAAGGACATTTTCCACAATCACTCGGGCATGTCATACAGTCCTCCGTTTCCTCACACATCTCATCTCCACAAACTATACAACACACAGAGATCATATAGTTATTATAAGATGCATATAACTACAGCATAGAGTTATAACTCTACCTCTATGAGACATGTACGTTCCCTCGATTGTCAGTAACTCAAAGGGACAGTGGTTAGAATGGACAGGCAACTCCTGTACAGTGAGTTGTGGGTTTCAAACCTAGAAAGATCAATGGTGATGACAGGAAGGGCATAATGATTATCATTCACTCCTGAGGTCCTACAAATTCTCCCAGTCAACCAGGGAGCAAACTCCATGGTCCTGCACAGGTAAAACAGTATATGAAATACAAATATGAAATGAAGGGCTACTTTTTGGAAAAAAGCAATGCTACCTGAGCGCCAAGTCAACGATAGTGACGTTCAAGTTGAAAAAACAATCTTCTGGGTTTTATCAATCACATCCCTCCAAAATAATGGTGCATGTGACAAGCCAAGCTGGTATGGAAGCTCACCTGAGGAAGGCATGGCTGTTAATTGCCAATTCAGCGCTAAATGCACTTGGGCGATTTTAAAATGTGCGATCAGTGCGGTAGCTGTCTCTCGGCCATCTTTGAGTTGAAGCCCGTGTACCTTTAAAGGGAAAACATTGTGTTTCACGCAATAGTTCTTGGAGCCTTGGACTTTTATTGAGGGAGCAACTTGAATAGGTGTTGGGATAACAGTCAGCATTTTCGTTTGTTGAAACTGTATTCATTCTTTATTAAATACACTCCAATTTGATACCCACCATGGACCATATTTAATGATGAAATGTAAACAGGATATGAAACTCTACAGATTTTAATCAACCTATAGAAGTTGACAGCTTATAAAACTTACAGTCGCTGTCCAGTTCAGCATCAGCGCATTACCACACTGCACAACTGAGTGAGTGTAAAACTCTCCATCTGCAGGTATCCACGGAGGACACAGCCCAAACCTGACATCCTCTACGGGACAGCTGTGTACGTTAACATGATGAAAGCAGCAATTATCTTGATTTGACAGCGCACAGTCGGAGGGGCATTCGGTTGACTCGCACCATGCCTTGGCTTTGGGTCCAGTGCTACAGTAACACAATCTAGCAATGATATTGAAAGATGACAGGCTCGGTTGAAAGAAGCTTTAAATGCAACAAACTTGGATTGGATGTTTTTGTCAAAGCGAAATTTTATGAAGTGGTCTGGTTATTAGGTTGGGGAATCATTCTCTAGAAAATGTGTCTGAGGTGAAATATACCAGAATGAGAATGATCTTTGACTTGGGTCTCAATTTCGAAAAACCATAAAAGATTTTTTTACAAAATAAAATCTAAACTGAGAATTTAGATTTAGAAGGATTGAAACCTTTTCCAGACAGGAAAACAATTTGGTTACTTTTCAATAGAATCATGAGGCCCATATTGAGATACGCTGTCATAGTCTATGGTCGCTTACATTCTATGCTTTATTTTTGGAAATTTTATACCACACAGCAGGGAAATCAATTTCACACTTGGATGCCAGCAAAAGAAGTAGAGAGATGATGTTCTCTTGCAGCAGCTTAGAAAAGCCTTGAAATTTTCATAAGTTATTGTCGATAGCGGCTTCCACCTAGAGTATACTTGCCTTTTTACAGGAGATGCTAGTTTAAATAATATTTTGATTACCTTAGATTCAGGACTGGAGATGTTTATAGATTTAGTACGGAGATGAGATACAGGTCTGCTTGCGCAGCAGCACCAGCACTAGCACTAATATCATTAAAAATTAAAACCTTTATCGCAGTACTGGTATAATTGATTATCTTTCACGGTCACATGTATATGTTCTTCTCAGACATTCATGACCTAAAGCTCACTAATCTACACACAGTGGCGAGTGATGTCAGCCTAGTAATAAAGCAATATTATAGGATACCGACACAATGTTCCAAGTTAACATTTACATTTCTACAGTTCAGTGGGAGCAGCCGTGGCTTAGTGGTTAGAATACACAATTTGCACGCATTGGGTCCACCTCCACGACCCCGTGCAGGGAATACCGGGAGCATAAATAAGACACAAAACTTATAGTTCTGTAAAATATCATCTGTGTTATGTATGTAGTTTATAAGCGATGGGTTTGTCCCTTGACAAATATGCGACCTATGAACATAGCCTGACTCCATGCGGACCATGTCTGTCGATAATTTCATTTCAATATTTAACACTATATTGATGATTTCGGTGCTTTTCTCAGCGATGTTGTTTGCTAACTTCACTAATAGCTGTAAATTGTTGGACACACATCACATGTCCGAAAGGTCCCCTTGCATATTCATTTCCCTGTTGATCGTCATCAACGCTCTATGCACTATTTTACACAATAGAGTATCGTGGATTGCGGACACAATGACTAATCAATTAACTACCAGGTATACCCATGCACGTGACTCATAGAAGCAGGAATGATATAATATTTGCTTGATTTCAGTCAGATGCAGATAAAAAAATTCGGACGCGATCACGCGAACAGATGGGTGCAGTTAAAAAGTACAAGGAGTTGTGCTTTTTCAACATCTTGCATGTCTAAGGACAGTAACCTCAACTGTGCAGTCTGTTTCGCAGCAATGAAGCGACTCGTGAAGCGAACAGAGGATAAGTAAGCGACCGATAGATAACTTGGCCATTTTGATAACCTTGACTCTTTATAAAATAGCACGCATGATCGAATTTATTTTCAGTCGCAATCGAGGTACGTGGTTTGTAAAAACGCACCTTTCAGGCTCACTTTCAAGCAATGGAGCTGAGAATGCGTCTGAAACCCCGTTTCAAACGCCAAAGCCCATTCACCTAATGTATTTCATGGAAGCCATCTGGAAAGCCTGAACGAGTTTGGCCCAATAAAGCATATCCTCCACTCACCACTCCTGGCAAACAATGAATAGCTCTGTGGGAATGAGAATAATGCATAGCGAGAGTCTTTACTGGGGTCCCGGTTTTAGATTTGGGCTCCAGCGCGATTTAATGTGCTTATCTCACAAAAGCGACCAGGCCAACAAGGTGAATACAGCTGTGTGCTGCTTGAGTCATCGCCTGAGTGAGATAGAGAGTATATAGTGCATTAAAACCAAGTGGAAGAAAACTGCATCGAGTCCCCTACAAAGCTATAATAATAAACGCTATGGTAATTAAGTCTTTGCACTAAATGTTTCTAAAGGATGAGCATTTCGTTAGCTGAAATAAAGGACTCATTGAATTCTGTCGCATTTCTAGATGATGATTGTATATTTTAATTCGACCGGACAGATCCTGAGTGTATCATCCCTGTGGCAAATGTAACAGAGTGCGAAGGCAAACACGTGGTAAGTAAGGCCTGTCCATAGATTGTGAAAATTTAGAGTTACCACCTGATCTAAAATTCACAGTTTAAAGAGTTTAGAAGATAATCCCTTGAATAAGATTCACCATGATAAAACTTTCACTATATATACATTGAATAGCATATACATTAATCACAGCATCAGCATCAGATATGGGTGGTAAGATAGTCCATGAGCTGAATGTCGACGCAAGCGTCATAATGACGCGTATAAATTAGTATTTAGTCCTGGGATTTCCTTTAAAACTGCAACATTTTCCGAATGATTGGTTATTAGATTGAAGTTAGTTAATTTATTGCACATAATAATCTGTTATAGAGAGTTTGCGGAGTTGTGTTTCTATATACGCAAACCGAAAACGGCCCCGAATTGACGTCATTGGCGCGCAGATGCAGACAGTTACCGTGCATTCGTATGATTTTTTCCCAAATTTGGTACGTTGATAACTAATATTCATATATTTGCACCCAGATTTCGCACCGAATCGCTAATAATGCCGATCCAAAGTGAGGAATTTTTCACTAAGCTAGTGAACTGCTCATCGAGCGATTCATATTATGTTAGTAGGTGAAATCGCTGAAATTCCAGTTCCGTAGCAAAGGTACACAACTCCACAATTTTTCTAACGATCATGACTCTATGCTGTAAGGTTACTCACAAGGCTGATTCTGATCCATTTCTATACTTGAAGAAGTTTTTCTTGAAGCCGTCATTGGCATCTTGTATAGCCCAGGTATAAAACTCTGGTGAAAGTTGCAGGCTAAATATAACTGTGAACTCTTCATTCTGCTTTACACTCATTGGTGGGGGTACTACCCAATCAGCCTCCACTCCTGTGTGTATAAACTGGTTTGTAACTCTAAGTTAAAACATCAATGAAGTGCTGACCGGTACCCTTACCATTGTGTAAGTGAGCTAACCACCGCACTTGTTAGCCAGCACACGGCGCCGAAACTCTGACCGACGCTAATCTATGCGCTAACCATCACACTAATCTACGCGCTAACCATCACGCTAATCTACATGCTAACCATCACCCTAATCTACACGCTAACCATCACGCTAATCTACGCGCTAACCATCACGCTTATCTACCGGCTAACCATCACGCTACTCTACGCGCTAACCATCACCCTAATCTATGTGCTAAACATCACGCTAACCGCCACGCTAGCCAACACCCTAGGTGGCACTCTGACCACCGGGCTAATAGACTAATAGAGCAACTGGAGTAGGCAGAAGGGCCCTAATCACCCATGATGACACCGGAATCTCAGTAACTATAAGACTAAGTGATTATAAAGACTGAGTAACTTGCTTAGTTTTATTGGAAGCATAGCCATAAATTGAAGGTATGTGCACTTCGCCAGGCCAGTAAGCGGACAGCTGCTTCCTTCATTTTTCATAGAATCGGGTTTCTTGGGTTTACTTTCAAATGGTTGACATTATAAATCCAGATGGCAGATGGAGTGATCAAATTGGCTAGGTTAGTCTGCATTAGTAAAGAAGTAAAGAAGGTTTTCGATTCTGTCAATATTTTTCATCAGAGTCAGAGCAAGATCCTCTTAGTTTAAACTTACCAACGCACACAGCAAATGGTGTAGGGCTCTCTTCATCTGCTCCAAACGGCCAGCAGTGATAATTTACGTTGGTTAGATCATGCCAAGACCAAACCTACAGATTCAACTGATTCGATGCTTGGTTTGTACTCAGTGATTCGTTGACTAAATCTCATTATAACTATGGGACTCATGGAGGCCGCCCGGTTCCATCTGGTGTTGATTCTTGATTGAAACTGACTTCTATTTAATATTTTCTAACTTTTTTATCTTATTCAATCACTCATGAATTTCAGTGAAGCGGTTTGCAAAACGCTCACCCTATAGTTGTTGCTTTCCATATTAGCAATATCAGTTGATAAATCCTGTGAGAAATACCACAGGGCGTAATCATTTTGTTCCTTGAATCGAAAGTACAGAAGTGAATACTGAATTTTTATTGATTGGATTCTATAGTAGTGTTACGGTTCGACCAACTCGTATGGGATACATACGAGGCTATGGTTCAGATGTTTGTGTGAGGTGGCGCAGAGAAATGGATTTGAGATTGGGGCTGAATATGGAGAACATGTGAGAATTACAAAGGAAACCGAGATATACAAACTTGTCATTTTATGATTGATAATCGCAGTCAAGGTCACCTAGCTCACCTAGCCGACTAAGAACTTACCAGATGGAGTGCCACCAAGGTAATTATTATGGAGTGTTCCATGCCCGTGATGAGAAATACCAGCAAACAGCGGAATTGATCCAGCCTCTGTCAGTTATAATAAAATAGTCTGCGATATATTCATTGTACAAATAATTTAACAGTGCATAAAAGTCATCGCTTATTGGATCAGCTTTAAAATAATTAACTAATTATAAACTCGGTGAAACGAGTCAGTGAAGTCACTGACCCAATTCCCTTAGGTTATAAAATTAATAACCTTCACAAACACTGCACATTCAAATTCAATGAAATCTATAAACTACATGGCTCCCTTCTTATGTTCCATCATGATAACTCTTCCAATATCTGTAGGATAGGTTGAAATACACTGATCAGGAGTGGAGGTTAGATGTCACCCGTTGCCCGAAACTCTAAAGACATTGGGTAATTTACGTGATTTCAGATGCAGATAAAAAATTTCAGACACGACCGCACAGACAAGGGCAGTTAAAAAACCCAAGGAGTTTCTGCACATCGGGGTTGCTCTCTCCTTCTCAACATCTTAAGTGTCTAAGGGTAAAAGATTGTGCAGTCGGTTTCTGATTGATAGATAGCCTTGACATTTTAATAACCTTGACACTTTATAAACTAGCACATCAACTTTCAGGCGTATTTTCGAGCAGTGGAACTGGGAATGCGCTTGAAACCCCGTTTCAAATGCCAAAACCCGATCACGCGAATGGACCTTTTCAAACAGGATAAATTAGGCATATGAAGCGACGAAGGAAAGCACAAGTCTTTGTTAAATGGTTGGTTGGAAAAAATTTGTATTGCAGAACTTGATAAAAAAATTCAATGCGCTTCACATTGAAAAAAAGCCACGAAAAAATGGACTACCAAATTCAGACATCTGCTCCAATTTGGGTGGAAAAACTTAAAAAATGAACGTTAGACGTGCACCAAATGGCGCAATAAAAAGAGTGTAAACTGAGAAAAAGTACCCAGCTATTGGGAACGGCGTAGCTAAAAGCGCTGGTCCCTCATCCACACAGGCTGAGGAGGGCAACATCCATAAAATTGGGCAGCAGACAGCGACACTTAGCTGCCAAGCCGTGGAAATTCCTCGAGAAGGAGAGTGTTGGAACGGCAGAGCGGACAGCTACGGTCTCCCTCTTGTGCCACCCACTTCTTCAGACACTGAAAGCAAGAAAGTTCACTGAACTTGATTGACGACATTCATCGCAAATAATGGTGGTATGGTCAACAAACATGTGATGAATGCTGGTGGCTACACCACTATCATCACCAGCTAATATAGGCAGCTGATCGAATTGCAACTGTTTTTCCGCTAAAGTGACTAGCCGTTAAATGAGTAAGGGCTCGGTGATTTAGACAACAGTTGATTTGCATAAAAGCACCGCGATTTACGTCTGTAGTCAGGGGAAGCCAGAGGCCATGCAGAGCCATCCAAGGGCCATCCAGGGGGGAGGCACCCAGGGCCTTGGGAAGTTGGCAAATCATGGCACAGCTTTAGATGAAAAGTTAGGTCGCCCAATCACCGTTTACAACAAGCTTAACCAGCTACCAGCACCAGTTAGTGCGGCTGGTTGACATCGGCTGAAAAGTCTTTTGTAAATACATGTTACAGTCTTGTATCCGTTACTTACAAATATCTTCTTCAAAAAACCTGATGCGTATCCAATAAAATTGTCATAGGTTTTAATTTCCGTCTAATGACCTGAGGGTTTGCCCGGCGGGATTAGTAGCGCTAAGACCAAGTCTGATATACGTCTGAGTGTCTAACGAATCGGCCTAACAAAAGAACACAATGACAGAAGACATTGAGCCCACTTACTTTATAATGGAAAAGATCATGGCCGCAGTCCAATTTCCTGCGTGACTTCCGTGACATTGGTTCCATACATATGGTGCACTCTTCTCCTTTCGGCTAAAGAAAAGGTCAATGGTTATTATAGTCGGAAAAGTTAAAAACAACCGGTGTGTTTTCTGCTGCTGGTGGTCAAAGCAATTAGTTTTTGCAGCTCAAAGTTGTCCTAATCTGTTTTCCAATGTTTTCGCATTGTGGTTCTTTTAGTATCAGATAGTGTACACCACTACCATATGCAAACTCAGTGGTACTAACCCGGAGATAGGCACTTGCGGCGGAAACATTACAATCAACAGACTACTTGTAGAGCCCCTAATATCCATGCCTCTAACTGACAGTCACGAAAATTCATGCCTAATGACTGTTGCCTACTCAATTCTACGGATTCAACAAGCCATGAGTTTCTTTGTCCATAGCCTTAAAGCACAGGAGGGGCTCTATGTCCACCATTCGGCTGCTAGACCGAAAGTTTACATGGTAAGTGCCTATCCTCAGGTTAGTACACT
>Ga0224501_10004215_pt1 | contig 11356 bp, 5 predicted proteins | sample SF_Oct11_sed_USG_4_FD_169105 | JGI IMG/M metagenome (GOLD analysis project Ga0224501, IMG submission 169105) | Sediment microbial communities from San Francisco Bay, California, United States - SF_Oct11_sed_USGS_8_1 | ecosystem: Environmental > Aquatic > Marine > Sediment | place: USA...
CCATAAACTCGCATACGTACACAACTTGTGGGAGTATTTTGATGGTTCAATGATGCATCGCATGAGAGCTTCAACTCACTTCGAAATAAGGACAAAGTAAAACCCTGTCGCCCTACGAGACTCCGACTGTACATTACAAGCAGTCTGTCCATAGTCAGCTTATAAACCCAGCAGTACAAACTGTAAGTGCACTATAGGAGATTGTTTTTTATCAGGGCAGTCAGGGCATGCATTCCGACCGAGCTTTCATTATCATGGAATCAATGTTATCTAAACACAATCACACTATGGCCGAGGTAATTAGGCGGCAGTGTGACAGTTGGACCTTTTAAATTCTCATTCCTTGTGTGAATGATTACGGAAGAATTAACTGAGTGTGAGCATGCCAAACGCGATCATTTGGTCAACAAGGACTGTTATCGTATGGGTGCATCTCTGTGAGTTCTGTAAGGGAAAAGACTTTGTCTCGATTGTATAGGTGCATCTTGGTGAGTACCATATATAGAAAATACTTTGTCGTCATCAACTGAATGGATTTCCTTTTTTTCAGGATAGCAGACAGGACAGCTCTTACCAACTCCCTAATTAACACCTATAATTTGTCCTGGAAATAGACTCATACATGTAATTACAAAATTACCAAGACCAGTAGTAACGGGTCTCAGTGATTTCCTTTACAGTCCATGCGGTGACGGAGTAACGCCTTGTTTTTACAGACATGATTGATGACCTGAATTGCCAAACTGGCTGAGGGTTTGAGCAGTGATCCATATCGATGAACCTCCACTACGCAACGGTGACCCGTGTTCCACAGTTCCACAGCTAGTCTTAGCGAACGCCCCTACTCAGGTGAGTTTGTACTGCTAATGCCTGCAAACAATTGGGGAATTGATAGGGTAGTGCAGTATACCATTGCCAGTTTGTTATTATAACTGCTACTTATTGCCATATATTCTATGGTAGTTCCTTTTGCTTACTTGCTGCTGTTGGAAACTATATCGAGCTACACCGTCAACATGGCAACCAGACAGTGATTGACACATATTACCGAGACCTGTTCCGGCGCTGCATCTCCGCATTGTACTTCATCAGGTTGCATTCTTCATCATGCTTTAATACAAAACTTTTTAGTGATTTGGCTTAACATGGCTGCATGTACCCAGTCTCACACATTCCTTCTGATGACTTGGAATGTTTGTCATCTTCTATGAGAAAGAAGTATGTTTGTTTGTCATTGTGTATCTTAACATACCTTCGTATGTAGTCAGATAGCATGCCACTGTGTTACACTATGCAAGTTTACTTTAGAATTGAGACATACCAAGATATTTTAATTACGTTGGATTGGAACATGTATAAAAAATAAACAGCATGGGATGTGAAACAACCTATAACATGCAAGGCTGACTGACCACCGAATTTTTATCTTTGGCTGCATGTATCTCGGGTCCATTGGCGTAATATATTTGCTTTGCAAACCTAATAGACGGGATGACTCAGGTATCACGCCCTATAGACTGGTACAACGACTTTGTCCAATGTTTGATTCTCTTATTATATACATTACATGACCTCTCCTTCGCAGGCATGGAGAGTGAAAGGTTAACTTTCTATGAGGACCTCTATCTTTCTCGGAGTGATTATACAAAAACAGGCACTTTACCTAGCAGAATATACACTAACAGGGATTACCAACGAATACCATCAAGCTGGAGAACGCAGTCTAAACCGCCTCGTATAAGGACGCAGCAACCTTCTCCAGTAGCGACTGTGAAACAAGCAATATCGCCCACTCCAGTCGCTCATTCGAATTCTCGGTCACCGAATTCTACTAAAAATAATCACAGGTAGTCCAATCTATCCATCATTTTGGGGAATGCTGGTTTCAGTGAGTGAACACCAAGATTAGATTAACCAGGGCATCTTTGGAGTGGGCGAAGGTCTAATACCCTGGGAAATGGAATATGTTGAACTTCTTCAGAGTGAAGTGAAGAAGATGGCAATCCATATTCTCAATTCTCTGTCTGGGTGAACCGTAATGGAGGCTTCTCTGGATCAGTATTTCATACATAGCAGAGCACTTCAAGTTTTGTCAATCATGGTTGGCTGAAATAAGCTTAAGGCTGAAAGGTTGGGTAGCAATTAGAGCCACTTCAACATCATGTTATATCAGAGCTTTTCCCAAAAGCTGCTCCCACCGATTTCAGGATGAGTCACTCATATACCAATGTGGGAGATTTACTTTATTCTGCATTACTGAACCAGATACATGAAAGTCTGTGTGTCATCAACTGAGTCAGTTGTTTGTGATTACCATTTTGTCAAACATTTTTTATCGCTTCTGTTAACGTGTTTGCAGACGTGAACGCCTAAACTCTCATAGTAGTACCAAAGGTTCCACCTCCCCAACTGATAACCCACTATATGACCATCCACCGTCTCCACAGCCATTAGCTGTCATGTCTAACAACAGATCAGACAGTAACAACAACCAGAGGCATCGAGTTAACCCAACATATGCTCAACTACTGCCGAGGACGGACAATAACAGTATATACGCTACACTGCCCATATACCATGGCAGATCCGCTAGCGCCGTGTCCTCTGAACATGTCTACGAGATTATACCTCCTCGTCAGCAGAGGCTACAGTCAGATCCCGAGGCAGTGCGGGACAGGCAAAGGGCTTCTAGAAATCAGTCGCCTAAAACAGTCCTGGTAAGACAGAGCCTTAATACCATGGGTGTGTTACAGATCTATATTGCATCAGGTACAGGATTTTGTTAGACTAGGTGGGTGTACAGTCTGAGGGATAAGACTGTGGTCACCCATTTGGCTATCACTCCTGTTATTGAGAGGCCACACTAAAGCCTAAAGCCTGGCCCAGATCCCCCACGGTGTGGCTTATCTTATCTTTGGTAGCTAGGTATTGGTTTTGGCATAGAACGCTTGCTGCATTTACCCCTGGCTGGCCATCTTTCTTCTGATCATTGTATAGTTCTGATATTGTCAAGATTTTATCACCTAACTCTACAAAAGTTAAGAGGTGTCTTTTTCCAATAATTTATAAATGGCGTTTTTAAGGCTGATCAGAGGAGCTCAAACCTTCGAACGATGAGGAGAATAGCAAAAAGTGCTGATAACATACGTAATCTACACCATAACACTAAACTTCGTAATCAATCAACCGTAAGTAGCACTTCTATCACCTCTCAGCTAATCCCGTTGCTTCTGTCCTCACTCAAGGCTGGGAACATTTTAATCTGCCCTCACTTTTAGTTGCGATTAAATCCAAAAATATCCAGACAGTCTCATAATTCTGTCAACTCATCAGGATGAGGTAAGCCTTTTCCAGGGCACCTCGCGCCATAATCTGTTGTGAATGTCCAAGTGATTATATATCGTATTCTATCGTATTCTCTCCGTAGTTGTTGGCTCCTTATCTCTGGGTGCGAAATGATTCGCCTAAACTGGGAACGGCAGCGAGCTGTAATAACATCAGCTCCCCGGAGACTAACTTTGGAAGACTTTCCCATGGCTTTAAAAGCCTTGATAAAGAGAATTCTATGCCAGAGACGGCGGATCAGACAGACACCATCCTCCGACAGCGATTGGTGTCTAATTCCAGCCGTCCTCCTTCCAGGAATAGAAGATTAGATTCATGCGAAGACACCACATCGACAAGGTGGGTTTAACTTTGAGTATACATGTAAAGAGTTCTTCTGCATGTCTCCATGACAGAACAGCTGTCAGGAATGGTGCAGAAATTTACATGCGGAGTCTTAGCGTTTCCCATTGAGAGACTTTCTGCTTGTCCCAGCGCACCCATATTGAGGGTAACTCTGTGGGTGGGCCTCCTTTGTTTAACGTCAGGATCCCAAACTGACAACGGTGTTGTGAAAAACAAAGTTTAGCAGAAACTGGGAATTGAGCTATGGACCCTGCGTCCATAGCCCAGGACGCTATACACTAAGCCATCACTTCACCCGTGTAAAGAGTGACGCGAGGCTAATGATTTTCTCATCCATTCATCTGGCTTAATTCATGGAGAGTTTTATTTGGTATGATAATCTCTGACTAATGATGCAATCAGACTCATATGTGATTAAAGTATGAAACCGAGCATTTCCATTTTATGACAGTATGTAGCTACTAGAGGATGTTCAATGACTGATGCCATGCCTGGTCACGATAGAACCTCCTCGTTTAATTCGGATTGTAGTTTTGATTATGGACTAGTTGCATGGTAGCACCTGCTGTGTCACCTATTTGATTAACTCTTGGGCTTCCTACCCTCAATTCAAAAACAGATTTCAATGAAGAGAGTGCGAAGCACCGGACGCTCACTCGTTGCATAGAAATTCATAGACAGAAATTTTATAAAACAATGGCAGTAAATTGGATAAGATTTTCATGCACCTCCATAATATTCTTTGAATTGAGTGAGCGTTGTTCTGTTGGCAACTGTTTATAAGTGGAATGTCAACAAAATCTCTGCTCCTGTTGGGCAACACTCATATTTGCCTCTGATCACTGATCAGCCAAACATGTGTCAAAATAAGTTAACTGTACATTATTCATGGGATCAATGTCACAGTGAAGGGCTTAGAATGTTCTGTTTACTCGATAAAACTAGCTGAAGGGAGCAAAAATCCAGCTTCATACGAGTCATCGGTGATTCTTACATGTGGCGTACCTCTATATGTAATGACATGCCAATGTTTTTCTTGGCAATTCAGAGTTTTGTAACTCATCCCTCCAACCAGGAGCGTCGTCCAGGTGCAACATGTACGTGGGTCATAGGTGTCAAAGAACAGGGTAAATTCTGAAGCGCATTCAAATGCATGATTTCTAAACATGCAGTATCCTTCAATGCGTGCACATGTTTCAAAACTGTAAGATACTCGGGTCTCAGATACATGTATTTGCTTTTGCATGTAAGTTTATATGAGTATTGACATGTTGCTGGAAGTGAGGGCGTTCCATTCTCAAGGAAACAAAGTTTTTTATGGGTTATCCAGAAATGAAACTCATTTCCTGTGCCACCTTACCACTGAGTAGTAAGGAGCTGATCAATCAGCTTGACGGTAACATTATAGCCCTGTTTTATAGTCAGAGGAGCAGTAGTAGTTCGTTGCATAGCAATGGATCAAGGTCTCCATTCCCTTCTCAGAGAAGACTAGCCATGTCTCCATCTCTTCACAGTAAGTATTTACTCATACTAGAAACACATTTCTTAGGTGATGGCTATTAGCCTGCGTGTTAAGATTACGTAGGGAGCTCCACCAACCACAAAAGCCAGTCTGAAGCAGCAACATCTTGGGAGACAGACAATGTTGCAGCTTTTTGTAGAGCTACAAAGTGGAAATTTACTGTGGGCCATTTTCACTCTACTAGGGTAACTGCTGGCACCGGAAAGTATCGAGCCCTGGATGGCTAGCCCTATAGTGGGTTAGTCAACCTCAGGTATTTTTTCATACAGGCAACAAGTTTGATAACTCACTATTTTCGAGAGGCAAGCAGCGGATCTTTAACAACCCTGGAATGGTATTCACCCTTATTCACCAGTTGGTGTTTCCATTGCTCTGTGGTGCTGTAGAAATTAGAGCGAGAGCTTGGGAGGGTTTTTCTCCTCCTACATCTTGTAATAACAACTTCTTGATTATTAGGTATGCCACTGATGTCACATTGATCTGTTGGGTTGTTGCATCACTGTTGCATGCTGAGTTTCATGCGCAGTCTTTTTTGGGATTAGGCACAGCTCATCTATGACTTAAAGAAACGTGTCATTTATTTCATGCCATTGAACTAGCGTGTAAAGTTCTTTCATGTTTACCACTGCAGAGGGAGATATCAAAGCTTGAGAAAGCTCACAGAAGCCTTTGGGTTTAAAAACTCAATGGATTTATATTACTTTAATTTTGTTAATACTCAGTCACATTATGGCCTAGTAAACAGTAAAATAAGAGAGTGATCATTAAACCTGGATATAATCGGACTCCTGTATATATTACTGCTTATAGGCTCTGCTGGGGAGTATGTCAACATGAACAAGCTCTACTCAGAAAACATGGGTGATAATAACTATGTTAACTTCAATATCTATGAGGATGATCGAGAGTTAAACTATGCAGAGCTAGACTTAAGCAAACCACCAAAAACATTACAAAAATCAAAAGGACCTAAATCTAAACCGTCAGCACAAGCTCCACGGGGAGATGACTCTGTAGAGTATAGTGTTATTAATATCAGGGCTACCGAAGCAGCGCGCAAAGCGTGTGAACAGCAGATGAGATACCGAGAAAGAAGAATGGCAACTTCTAGCTAGGATGTTATTCATTTTAGTATTATGACATGCCACAAATGAATGCTTGAAATTTGGCTGAGTTTTAAGAGCTGCCTAGAACAGTGTGCATGTGTATCAAATGATGCTGATGTTGAAAATAGTGTTGTGACATACGTTTCACATCTGATGATGTTCATTTACCTGACATGTTTCTTTTGTGAGAAAGGTTGGGCTATTAATTGTAGCCCGCATAGTTTTATATGAGCACAAAGGTGGTATGAAAATGTTTCATGGTCTTGAATGTCTTCAATGAGAACATATATTTTTGTAATGCTAACTTATTGAGGTATTTCACATTGAGTACCAATAAAACCTTAATAGATCCTAGGTCAATCTTATTGCTGAAAGCAATTTCACAAGTGGGGAATATAAAAATAAACCATGCTTGGTCTCCCATCCAGTTGAATCGATATTGGTCATATACATAAAGATAAACATTAAACTCCTCTAAAATGTGTGTAGCAAATCAAACAGCACTCCAATCCAGAAACACCTATAGATTTATGCATGCATTTATTCTGTGATTGGGTTCAGTTATGCCCGTCACGGTTTTATTTACCACAGATAATTAAGTGAACCAAAGCAGTGCCTCATTTTTTTGTTATTGTAGCTTCATTGGCAACACACCGGGGTTCACTGGTCTGCTTGTTGATAGACTTCCCCCTCTCTCCTCACCCCCATACATCTATCTAAATCCTTCCAACACTTCCCATCTACATGTATATAGGTTTGCCTTTTGTGGTCCAGCATGATGTTCTTACAGCCCTGACATATGGTGTCTAGAGATAATTTACCATCTATTTTCACCTAAGCTATAGAAATAACTGATGTGAGACTTGTGACATAGATTGCAGGGAAATGATCAATGCATTGAATTTCAGCTATTGTGATAAAAAATGTATAGTGATTTCTACAAAAATACATTCATTATTTACAACTGTAATACATAAAAATGATGTATTGAGAATGGAAAATATTGTAAATGTGCATTGTTGCTGTACTGTTCATATATAAGGTGACAGATAGGGTTGGATATGAAGAGTACGACTGGCATCATCTTCTAACGGCCTCCGAATAACTTCTTTTCCCGTTCAATCTCCTTTTGACGAGCCTCCCGCTTTGCATTTCTCTCCTTAATCTCGCGTATCTTAGCATCCAATGCTGCTTCCGCAGTGTTTTGGGGCTTATCTTCTCCTGGAAACACAAACCATGGGGTAATGAGGAGAAATACGTATTTAGCCGCGAACCAACAAATTCTAGATGCGAATAAGCAACGACCACTATAGTTTAATGCCAATACCAACGACCATACTCAAGGTACACCACTGACGGAGAGAATGTTGTATTGTATACCGGGTGAAGACCTTTAATTGATAAATACTGTTGGGAGAACTTTATTGTGACAATAAGAATGGATGCAGTGTCTCATCTAAAATATTATCTTCGATGGTCCTTTGACGGAGGCATGGATATCAGAAATATAGGTCATAGTGACAATTAACAAAAAAAAAAACAGAAATCAATTAGATTTACTCATAGCCTATTGGCGAGGATAGCTTAATGCTGCATTTATAGCAGCATCCTTCAGACTGAAAGAACAATGAGAACAACTCCTGTCAGTGTTTTCCAACGAGCAATGTGGCTTACATTATACAATGTAGAAAGACAGTTGATTAGTCAATGATATATAGTTCAACCATATAGTTATCCTCACCTAAGGGGGATAACTGTATGGGCTCATTCAGCTTATAAAATCTATTGTAACAGAGCAGTAAAAGCCTGACTTACGCTGCGTATCTCGGCCGTTTCTACGTGAAGTTTTCATCTCTGTGGGAGAATGGGTGGGGCTCCGTCTGGGCTGAGTCGCGTGCCTCCGCTCCTCCTGTCTCCTTTCTTTGGTCTTGTCCTCAACACGACGGTTACGTCTCTCATTGTATGGCTTGGTTGCGTCTCGATGCAGTGCATGGCTCCACCTGGGCAGGTCACGATCTGTCTCACGCCTCACAGTCGTCGGTTCACTGTAGCCTTTAAACTCTAATGAGACGTTGGGAGTCGTCTGTTTACCCTGTAACAGCAGATTGCCAACGTGCGTTATTTGGGGGAGGGTAAGGGAGGGGAAGGCCCCTGAAGCCTGACCAAAGCTATACTGGTGGGTACTTGGCCCATGCCGAGAGGAGCCAGGTAACTATCATGCCTATTACGACCGACCCAACCAGTGAGGGGATGTGCCAACCTCTTAATCCCCTCCTGATGAGACAGAAATGTGGGATAGCGAGATAGGTCAGTGGTTCAAACACTGGTCACGACGAGCTCTCGTTGTGAGTACAAGTTTGTCACATCCTTATCCTAGCTCATAACAAAAACAAATCTCACTATGTGATGGAGCATTGATACTGACCGGCTGGTGGTGGTTGATGCTAAGATATAACTGGTGAAAAGCTTCACAACAATGGGGAACAAGAAACATGCGAGGAAGGTATTAACCCACCACTGGCTCCGTTATGAAGTCCTGACTAGATGAAGAGTCACTGAGTGATACACGGCGTCTCCGAGCTGCCGACCTGTTTGCCTGTTGCACTGGCCCGGGTTTACTCGCATAACCACCCAGCCGTTCCTTCAGGGAGAGTTTCACGGGAGCTGCAAAGATCAAACAATATAATGGCGCAATTCAAATGCTGGGACCTCTCCACAGACACGTCCTTTGGTTGAGAACGCAATGTTATACCCTAGGAGTGATAGGAAATCTTTCAATGGTTGCTAAAATCTACCGCTTTGTAAACTGTTTGGTGAATGCTCCGCGTGTGATCTGTACACTAGGTAGGTTGACTAACCCCTAACCTCCCAAGACTACCCCCACAGTCTAGTAGTGCAATACTGAATTGGTTGAGCAGATATCCTGGTACATTGGGGTCTGCCTTTGAGATAGTCAGTTTCCACTATGTCTATTATCCAGGCCTAGCAGCCGACGGATAGTGGAATTGACCTCTTGGTAGGCGGCTGTAATGCTGTAGTTGTCGCCTGACATAATACGAGCAGGCACCTAGTGGGGCAACTGAGGGCGAGGGGTCAAGTTAGTAATTTTAGTGAGGAGCCTTTGCTTACATTTAGTATCAACCACAACAACTTCTTTGATGGACTTGATATCATCCTCTGCTGTAGTTTTACGCGGTGATGGGCTTCGTTTAGTGCCTAAAAAATACACCGTGAAACTACATCAGGCAATGACCAAACATATGCTCTTATCGATCAATGAAAGAACATTAAAAATACAGCGATGATCACACAGTAACTTAGAGGAGTTATAACAAAGACTGATACTCACCTAGCCTAGAGGCAATAGCCTTCTTTTTTATTTGGTTACCATGTGCTAGCTTTTGGACAGCGGCCACAACATCACCACCTTCTGAGTACTTGTCTCGCCTCCCTTTTAGTCTGTTTGTATTTTCCTTCACTAATAAGACCGAACTTGCCGATCCATTGTCTTTGGAAGTGGGTTCCCGTTCTTTAGTGACAGACTTAAGTTTTTTGGGTGATTGTTCTTTTAAAGACTGTCCATTTTCTCCAGACTTATCTAAACTCTGGCGACGCTTTCGAGATTGTTCACTAGATGAGATTTTTTGTTTGGTAGGTTTGATATTTGACGTCTTGGTTATTTTCCGACGCAGAGGGGAGCACTGTTTGTTAACAGGTGATCTCGTAAGGCAGACGGGCGACTTCTGTCTGTTTACAGGAGAGCGCTGTCGGATCCTAGGTGGCGTCACGGAGTGCTGTCGTCTTACAGGCGATGTCACCAGTTTAGCTGGGGTGTCTTCTGGTAACAGATCATCATCGTCAAACTCTTCCAGATCTGAAACAGCGGAATCCTGGGAGCTTGGACCTGTGATTGAGTTATTGAATGAATGGAACTATGATCATTAAAATGATGATAAATGCTAGCTCTACCTGGGCAATGGAGAGCGACCATTCACTGCTGGTGATAAAACAATGATGCGAAGTTGCGAACCTGAAGCTTTTAACATCACAGTGCGGTACAGAGCAGCAAAGTACAATAGGTCTTACCATGAGATTCCTGAAGTATATCTGGGACAAAATTAACGGAGTCCGCATCCTCCCCCTCAGCAGAATTGCCCGTCGATTCACTCTGCCTTCTGCTGTAGTTCTCCTCCAATGTGGGTGCTAGATAAATGTTGAAGGAAACTAGTACCATGAGGAGGACCGAGTGTTAGGGCGAGAATACCAGTACACGTAGCTGAATAGTGGGCCAGGTCAGTGACTAGAGCACCTTGCTCAAGATCTTCAGGTCCTGGATTCAAGCCTCAGTGATGATAGGCTCCTGCTGTGAGTTTAAACTTCTCACATTCTTTCTAATTTGTGCTGCTATAGAACGATATCCATGTAGCACAATAAATAAAAATGAAAAATTAACCTCGTATTACACACCTGTATTACTGGTGTCTGATAAATCCTCATCATCCGAAACTACAAATACAGACATAAAAGTAAACACAATAGCAACTGACAAACTGAGAAATAGGGATTGATAGTGGAAGGAGGTTTGGGCCAGCGACTATTCAAGGGAAAAATAATAGGTGGGATGCTGATAACCGGAATAAGTAATGATGGTATAGAAACCATATTATAGCCATTCACTAACCTAGTAGCTGTAATGCTCCATTAGTATCACACGCTGCGGAGGCGATCGGTTGTTTCTTAGTTGCGGCAGCCTTTTAAAAAGAAAAACATAGTTAATGAGACTGGCATGATGTCGATTCTGCCTTAGCACTGCAACTTCAGCTAGAGGACTGTTTCAATAAGATGCCTTACCTTAAGAGCAGCAGCCCGTAGTATTTCTAGGTCAGGATCTGGTGCCTTTACCGTTTTCTTTTCCTACAAAAGGCAGAGAAGTACATGAAAAAAGGCTTATCAGTACTTTGAGCTTAGCTAGAGAGGTTCTATAGTTCAAGCCTATTAAATATTGAGAGAAACTTTATTTTACCATTGATAGCTAAAG
>Ga0224501_10004217_pt1 | contig 11351 bp, 6 predicted proteins | sample SF_Oct11_sed_USG_4_FD_169105 | JGI IMG/M metagenome (GOLD analysis project Ga0224501, IMG submission 169105) | Sediment microbial communities from San Francisco Bay, California, United States - SF_Oct11_sed_USGS_8_1 | ecosystem: Environmental > Aquatic > Marine > Sediment | place: USA...
AACATGTCTTCAGCCACTGAGCATTCATTCACTGGACGAAATGGAATTTGGCAGAATGCACTCGCAGCACAAGATTTGTCCTATCGCAGACATCAATAGCCTAAGTCTATAACCGACCACGGCCCGATAGTCAACGCGTATACATCCGGAGGGCTGAGACTGCAGAGCTGTGTGTTTTCTGAAACTAATGCCCCCATTGAACGCGTGTGTGTTAAGTCACGGATAGTCTCACTTTCCGACCAGGCCTCGAGCAGACGGAAACTCCTCCTTATTAGTTTTACTGCTTCTCACACCCGATGATTTTGATTTCTTTTTAGCATTAGGTTTCTTTTTCCCGGAGAGAACAGAAGGTGTTCCATCGATGTCTATATCTTCCTCATCCTGGAGAGCGGCATCGATGGCCGCCTGAACCTTGGGAGCCACGGATGGTCCCTCGTAATCTCTCGTCGTTCTGTTCGGCATGTCCATCTCCAGTATTAAAATATTTTCACCCTGCAATAAACAGCCACACAGCAGTGACAAACCAGGGAGAAGACTGGTTATACACTAACTGCTACAGGAAATGGTCAGGGTTGGAAATATTGAATACAATACCGGTACTCGTTACTGGTGCTTGTTCCATTTTGTGCAACGGAAATGGTAGCTCATGAAGGTTGAGTATCGAAATCTGTATCAGTTACAATCAGAAATAACTGAAATAAGATTCACTCAGTGATATTTTTGTTTATTTTTTATTTGAAAAGTCTGGCGTTTTTATGGCACATCCCTTGTAGGTGTATCGTGTCTGAGGTATTTGTAACTGATACACAAAAAAACCTATGTATTGGTACAAAGAAAGGAACTTTCCCATCCCTGAAAATGGCTATGACTTTCATTAAGTGTACCACATAGGCCTACATTTAAATAATTACTCTCACTATCAATACAAACCTTGTATCGTGGGTTTCCTCCCATAGCGGCAGCCATTTTGGCGTATTGAGTGATTGGGCGTCTGTTATTGAGAGCTGAAACCGGTTTCTTCATCATCTGATCAGCACTGAAAATGCAACAGTAGCCAGCTGTCAATATTTTACTGTACAGGAATTGTGTTCATTATCCAACAAAACTTGATTTATTCAGAATCCCGACTAATTAAAGGGGTTAGGACATGGTCAATGGTAGATGAAATTTCAGAGTCATGTTCCCTATTCCTTAGTTTATAATGTGGAACTCGCAAGTGAACCCAATACCGGAGAAGGCTGAAGTTATAAGAAATGCTTTTCGAAATTTTTCCTTGCTCTAAATAGAGGCTGTTGCATTCAGGCCCCTAGTACTGCGCAATAATGGAACCAACACTTTCTGAAAGAGGTGAAAACTGCGCTCTGAAACCATTTTTCTTGCATATTTTCTCCATCAGCGTGTAAGCCAAGAAATCAATGCAAACATGAACAGCTCTGCGCTAATTTTCTATCGCGCGGCCAATTTTGGTGCGTTAATGGTCTAGTGCGTCGCCGAGGGCTCTAAGTATGCGCAATGGACAGGGCTCTATCTAAGCCTCCATTTGAGCTTGGTATTGGGCCCATTTGTTCATAGTAGGGTTCAGAATCTGAAATCTAGTAGACACATTTGGTCATGACTTTACCCTTCAAGAGAGTTTGTGCATTATACCAAGGCAGTTTCCTGGTATATGTGCACCATGGTCAATTCGATAATGGGCAACTACGTTAGTCAGTGATAGAGATATGACTTACTTAGCTTTAGTGAAAGGAGATAGCTTCCATATATCCTCATCATCATCATAGATAGCTCTCTGCTGAACTTTCTGCTTATCCTCAGGAGGCACAAAGTTCTCTATAATCAGAGTCCTGCAAAAAACCAAGACTGACTTGACGAGTGGAAGAATATGATCATCCAACAAAAATATGGTACACGGCGAAATCTGTATTATTACCCGAAGAGACTATGGTTATAACAGGTATAAGTTATATAATTACTAGCACTATGAATCAGGCGATGTAACGCTAGAAGCTAGCTTTGAATGTCACCAGTGCCAGAAGGGCATTCAAATTGAAAGGATTGTTGCGTTTTTTCAAACCAAAGGGTTTCTCTGTGTAACAGATTTATGGAATCTCTCTAGATTAGGAGAATTGGCTCTTCCATACTCCACTGGCTGATACTGACTTTAGTTTGAGTTCTCTCGTCAGCTCCTCCTGCGTCTGCTCCAGCTCCTGGCGCTCTCTTATGTGCTCCTCCTGAAGTTCCTGTATCTCACTACGAGACTGAGTCAGCCTCGCAAATAACTATAACAAGTACGAATAACCCTTCACTGTGAGCGGGGGTAATCCTTCACCGTGAGGGGACAGCTTCTCACTGAGTAGACTGCAATTTTCATTCAGCACTATTTTTGTATTTAGACACGGTAAATTTGAAGCACACCCCAGAAGTGCCCATGGAATTGACCCTTGCAAGGAATTGCAGGGAAGAAAAGGTGCGAAACAGACAGACATTAGTAAGACTTTGAATTAATGAATTGGTGATACTAATTGGGCACCCAATGGGAGTCTTTTCAGTTATTTTGTACTGAAACCTCAGCGCTTACAGTCTACGCACCTTTTTCAGCTTTTTAGTTTTCACTTCCACTTCCTGTTGTAGGGATTGGAATGTCTCCTTTATCTCTTCGGCCGTTTCCTCCTGTTTCTCAAGAGACTGCAGCATCTCACGCTCTGCCCTCTAAAAATATAACAACTTATTTATGATTGGCTGATCGTGAAATGGACATAACACATCGCTCCTAGTATCCTTCAGTAAAGCTGACAGTTTAAAAGGACGCGAATGAGGTATCGCAAGGTCAAAGGTCTACCGGTACTGCAGGAACCGACGACAATGGTGGCTCTTGTTTGAGCTGAACTGTGCCACACATGAAGGACCCAATCTCACAAAAGTAGATACGGAATATATCGCATGTGCCTGAAGTCTCGCCTATAGTATCATGTGTGCGGGAGAGACCAGTCTCATGCTGGTTTCAAACGGCCGTGATTTTGCCCGCCCGTCCTACTCGGCCAGGCTCGGCGGAAGAGCGAAGCCTTTGATGTTAGGCCGACCCAAAAGCCTGGGCCAAAAGTACGGCCATTTGAAACCAGCATAACAAAATTAATTAGAATTGAAAAGTTTTAGCGTTTCCTGATTGAATCCTCACCTTTTTCTCAGCTATTTCATGCCTTCTCTGCTCGAGAGCTCGCTGTTGCTCTGTAGTGTGGGTGACAATATCGTTACCACCTGAGAGAAGTTTCCCTTCCATGGCTTTTATCTTAGCGGCTAAAGCCTCTTTTGCCTGACGTTCCTTGATCAGAGTCTGTTCGCGATCTGCCAACTCCTGAAGGAACTTCTCTTTTTGCTAGAAACCAGAGAAAAGTTCAGGATTCCTGGTTCCAAGCACCGCATTGGCTTTCCACCCACTCCAGATTTGGATCACAAATAAAAGAGACTCGCCTACAGAATCAAATTCTCCATGGTGCAAACTCCGAACCATCCTGAAACCATGAATTAGTTAGCCTATTCGCGTGACAGAAGATAACCTTTAATTTGGTTTGTAGCTTTAACATACCTCACAGGCCAACAAGTCAGGATAACATTTTTAACTTCACACTTTCACTATTATCTGCGAAGCCATCGAATGGAAACGGTAGGTATTTTTCCGCATTGAAGGTTGAAAGCAGAAGTAGAGAGTTTTGCTCTTGAGATTATCGACCCTCAGATCCATAGAGTAAGCATGACATACCTCAGATAGCATTGTCTTATTATTCATGAGTTGGGCTTTCTCCTGTTCAAGTTTTTCCATTTGTTCCTTTTCAAAGTCCGCCGCTGAGGCAGTGTCATCTTCCTCATCCTCTTCCTCTTCAATCATCTCCCCTGAGAATGGGAAAATCGGGTCAGGATGGCAGGAAGCTGCCAAAAATGGGAGGAAGCTGATAACAACCCGGGAGAATACGATGGGCACAAAGCAGGGCTCTGCCACCATTGTCACCTTCTGATGGACGCGAGCTGGAAATGAGAAGATCGAGAGAGTTCAGAGGTCAAACCATGGAAAACAGACATCAGTCTGCGCAAAGGTAAGATAATTCCCAGGTCTCAGTAAGGCTCCAATGACGATACGCTACAAAGGTGCAAATATGATGCTTCGTCATGAGCAACTGATAAAGAAAGAGAGCTGTCACAGGCGCCGAGTCATTCGAAGAATTCTGCAGAAATCGTCAGTCACTAAGAGACTACCGAAGTGACTGAACACGGTACAACTGGACACCACAAACTAAAAAGATGTCACACATGCAATGGAAAAGAAAGGAACGAAACAGTGAGGTCATACAGAGCTGATGACACCGAGACTGACTCACCATCCACTCGTTCGCCTGTAGGCAGCAAGTAGAATTACAGTATAAGGTACTGATAATGGGTTAGTAATCCAAGTCATGCGTCTACTGAATTAGAAGTTGCAGTAACACTTAACTTAAAGAGAGGGCAACTCCAAAAAGGAGCTCATTTGTTAGTAATTTGATAAATGATGCAGGTAAAACACAGATACATGAGGAGGGAGGCACGCAGGGTCTCACCATCCGGTCCGCGTCGTGACTTTTTCTTCTTTTTCCTTTTACCGTCGCCTCCCTTGTTGCTTAGATGCGCCTTCAATCTGGCTATCTCCTCCTGGAATTCGCGGAGCAATGCGTCCTTTGGGTCCTCATTAATCTTAGGCTTATTCTTTATACTCTTGGCGCGATTCGCCCAGCTGTAAACAGGTGGAAAATTTGAAAGAAAACCAAAGATATGTTTGCATTGATGACAAGAGTTGTCCTCCTATGACTGGTTTAGTCTCATGAGCGGATAACTCCACACACAAATCACTGTTTGCCTATCCAGGATTGTTATCTTCTAGATCTAATTATGGAGTCGGATGAAGCTCTCATTCACAGGTGCGGACTGCTAACACAAAGCCCCCGTGACTTAATCTGACACTGTATGTGATATTAGAGGAGAAAGGGCGATGCAATACACAGAGGGCTTCGAGGACAGCGATACCAGTGTTATGAGGAACAGTGCAAAAGACAGACCCCGTTGTTTAGCACTTGGAAGTGGGTATCAGGTATGGAAACAGTTACCCAAGTGAAGATCCCCGCTGTTAACCGGAGTTAAACCTAGGCCCCTATACCAGCAGCCCCTAGGACAGTGAGGAAAGCAGCTGCTGATCATTAGAAGACATAATAATGCTCACCGTAAAGTGGTGACGGTCTCATCAAAGTTATAGCTAGCCGGACCCACATTAGCCACCATGACGGTTTTGGCATTACCACCGAGTGAATCCTGGAGAAGTCTTGTTAGTTTGGAGTCTCGGTAAGGTATGTGAGAGCTCTTACCATCCACCAAGGCTGAGATACAATTACCTAAAGCTGACAGGGATAGGTTAATCTTAGTAGCCTCCTTCAGTCTCTGACCCTGAAATAAGAGAAACAGCCTCCCTGAGAAAACAGTGACATATCATGTTTAATCACACAAAGCTAGAAACTATAATTTCTTGGACATATAATCTGAGGTTAACACAACTCTTCATGACTCCAATACAATTCAGCGGTCCTCAATTTAAAAGACGACAGCTTGCGCAATGAGACATCTTTTATTCAGACCAGGTTCATCAGATTTCAATGTTACATAGTGGCTGTAATCAATATAGACAGGAATATGTATAGGTCCGGCATTTAACCTTTGGTTGTATGAAAAATACTTCAGATTATAACTGACTAAATGAGTACCACCTATGCAGATTCTAACTCTATCGAATGTGAGACTAAATACAGAAAAAACCTGACCAATGAGGCGAGAGATGAGGTATTTACCTCGGCACCGGTTTTAGTTTGTCTCTCACTGCCAGCCAAGTCCACGAGATTGAGTTTACCAACTCGTATATGATTCTCATTATCCGCACCAACCTGTGACATTACAAAACAACTTTAGATTCGAAGGTATTTGTCTTGGGCTAAATCGAGCGGATTTCTATAACCTATTAGCTGTGCTGAGTCACCGATTCATACCATACTCATATAAATTGAATCTTTATGCATTGTATCTCTACATATTTGAGTTTTATGTACTGTGATTCTATGTATTGTATATGTTTTGTACTGTTGAAATTGTATTTCTATATCCCTATGCCTTGTAGTTGTATGAATTGTTTTGTTTGAAATACTCTCACCTGACTGCACTCTATAGTGATGATGAAGATTGCATGAGATCTTGAGCTGTGCTCATTCATATTTGTGGCCCTAAAACACACAAGGTCCATAGATGCATTTTAATAAGCAATCTTCAGTCATAAAGCAGTACATCGCATTGATTTACTGAGTGCAGTGAAATACAGTGAAGTACAGCGCAGTAGAGCGCAAAACATCACGGCGCAGTACAGTGCAGCACAGTACGGCGCAGTACGGTATAGCAGCGGTGTAATGCAACACAGCGCCTACACTCACCCAACGGAGCGATTTTTATCACCGATGTTCATGACGTGTTCGATTTCCTTAACACTTTTAGTAACAAAGCTAGAGAGATCCTTTACATAGACTCCTGTATCCGGCCTCTCCTTCAGCTCCAGCCTCTTACTCTGATCTTTAGACAGGAGATCCTTAATCTCTTCCTGTATACACATACACAGAGATATTACGCTGGGACATCATGCTGAAGGATATACGGAGGTGTTATGCTAGGGGCTCAGCAAAAGTAACGGAGATTCCAACCAATAGATAAGGGTCACGATGCACCTTTCAGTTCTCATTAAGAGTAGCCAAATTCTCGGCGGGTGAGATGTAAGATCATCCGTTCACTCTTGTAGCCCGTGCTACACATTGAATCATTGAGTTAAATGGTAGATTATGAGTTGACCCCAGGCAGGTCAACTTACAATATAAACTCTTAACATTCCCAGACTGTGTCATCTGAAATAACCCCGGAACTCTGTAATGAGGGGGTCCCATTATTGAGGGTAGTATAGGGGGAGTGTTATACAGGGGTGGAGGAGTTAAAGGGTACAGGTCGGCGCCGAGAGCGCCTTGCTCAATATACATACTAAGATCTTGATATTACTCACCTGATATATTTCCAGATACGAAGCTCTGACCAGATATTGCTGATTTTCTGATCGAGCGATATGTTGAAAGATGTGCTCAAATGAATTAGGAATCATCCCTCTCAGTTCCGGATCAGCTTTATTACCTGTAAAACCAGTATCAAGTCAACACAAATAATCAACAGCTCATAGAATCAGGCAGACGGAGAGTAAGCCTTACATTGGAGCATTACTGTGGGTATGTATGACATGAGCAGGTGATTCTGTGGGTATAGGTAGATAGAGGTGCTGGTTTATTAATTGTTATGGCAATTCACCCTTAGTGGTTACATCCCTCGTCGCACTATGTACTGTGATTGGGAGAGGTTCGATCCTTCATACCGGCTTCACCACATTCAACCTTTATCAGATGTGAAAACATGCTACTTGATGTTTACCTCGCTGTAACGGGGTATTTTTTGTAGTGAAATTGATAATTTCTAACCTTGCATCGTCCACGTTTTACCAGTTCCTGTCTGGCCATAGGCAAAAACCGTTCCATTAAACCCGTCTAACACGGAGTCGACTAGTCCCCTGAATGTCTCCTCATAGAGGTCAATCTGTTTGGCGCTGCAAAAAACAGCAAAGAGATTCAATTAGTCAGCAGTGCTTCGCAAAGGCGAGTAGCCAGTTGATTAATTATGTAAACAAAATAGTCAATAACTTGGGATTTTAGGCCAGATTCCAATTTCTATAACAGATAGGTTATATCATAAAATTTCATTGTATCTTTGGTTGACTATCGGTATCTAAGAAGTCACAACCACTATTTAATTGTTAAATTCCATAGTTGCAATGTTTAACATCTTGCGATGGCATCAATAAAAGCTTTAATGACCTTTGTAGTCAACAATACATTTTACACATGAGGACCTAAAACAAAACTGAAGATAAGGTTATTTGCATCGAGAAGAGCTCCAAACCAGTTACAACAGACAGTATCCAGTCAGCCGTGATATTTCAGTATTGAGAGGAAATAAAATGTTGCTTACTTCCAGTCATAGACGGAATCAAAAGTGAACTCTTTGGGTGGTGCCGTCTTCTCCTTGGGATTATTGACTCCGACCACACCCCGTTTCGTGTCTATCTCCACAATCCTACACAAATACCAGTATCAGATACATTGCGGTATGGCGGGGGGATAAAGCAACTAATGACTGTACCGGTACTGCTACCATAAATTCACAAAAACTAGTTGGAGAGCTCAGTGGTAAAACGCTGGCCTCGCCATCATGAGAACCTCGGTCAGGACGGGCTTCCGTTGTGAATATGAAACTCTCACATCCTAATCCCAGCTTAAAACCGAAATAAGCCACATTATGAGGTGGCTCATTGGTACTGACTCATTACGTGCTAAGCCGTAACTGACCAGTGAAAAAAAACCTCTATTTACCCAAGCAGCTTCACTGTAATGGTGAGGAGGTCATACGAGGGAATAGTGTGTATCAGTGTTCTGAATTACGTGGCTAGCAGCTCGTTATGCTGAGCAGGCCGGCTAGGATTATCTGGCATCAGCATTTAATTCAATGTAGTTTAAACTGCCACGTACTCACTGATGAAATAGAAAACGGCTGGCATAATGTGAACCCTAGTCTAGTTTCAACCAAAGAACTATCAGTATCCAGCATTACATATGCGAGTATGTACATAAATCACCTGCACCTACCTATGGTGACCCTGTTCTGTTTCCATCTTGCTCAGCGGACGACATCTGATGACCACACGAACACATTCTGATGACTTGCTACCCGATTTACGAGCCGACTGAAATTAACAATCATACAATGACTTGTGATGAACCGTACTACAGTTCGCTTAAATACAGTAATCAGTGCGCATAAAAGACAGACACTGCGTATTCTGATTTGGGAATACTTGAAATAAAGCTGTAATGATGCCTTCAGAGCCATTTTATTTGAGGAATGGGCCACATTGGAGACACTCTTAAAGGGGTTATCACACGGTCGATGGTAGGCGTAATTTCTGAGTTGTGTTACCCATTCTTAAAGGGAGGCAACTCCATATTCATTACAGCGATAGCGAGTGGGTTTTTTCCACGAAACGAATATCGGTCACTCGAATAACTACGGCCCAAATAGAAATAAAATGGGATCTAATTACTAAAACTTAGTAACCTAATGATCTTCACCCCCTTATAACATCGAGAGGAACTTAAATTTGAATGTAAGATCGGAGAAAGCTTTGCCCGGTTTCGCTAGCCCTAAATAGAGGCCGTTGCGTTTGGGCTTCTATCATTTTGCAATAATGACACTAATGCTCGCTGCCTGAGGTGAAAAACTGCACTCTGAAACCCTATTTCTATATTTTTGTTGAACATTTTCTCTATATAAACTTGTGTTACTACAAGTCTAGTGTGCACCTGCAAGAGGATTTTCCAAACACCAGTGAGTGAGCCAAGAAATCAAAGCAAACACCAACAGCTCTGTGTTAATTTCCTATCTCGAGGCCAATTCTGTTGTGTCGACGGTCTGAAAAGTGCGTCGCCGAGGGCTCTTAGTATGCACATTGGATAGGGCTATATCTAAGCTTCCATTTGAACTAGGTATTGGGCCCATTTGTTCATGGTAGGCTTCAGAATCTACAAACAAGTGAAGTCACTTTTGCCCATGTCATCACCCCTTTAACTGGGCTAGGCGAAGGCGAAACGTAAGCAGGCCTACCATTGCGTTAGTTGTAGAGATTATACCATAGCAAGATCTGTATATGAGTCAGCTTCTCATTGACTCAGAAACTGTAAATAAACCAAACAATCTGTTGGACTTCAACTCACCGGTTCTTCGACCCCTGAGTTGAATAGAAATAGGCCTGGAAAAAAACTGACAGTGAGTGTGAGCATGTAGCAGTATACTTGCTCCCTCACTTATTTATCTGATAGTTATTGATTTTATTATGAACAGAGATACAGATACAAGTTCAAAATTGCTACATGGTCAATCTCCCTAAGGCTAATGAGAGCAGGCTGACAAAAACTGCCTCACAAACTGAGCTGCTACTTATCAGCGCATTCGGTTTAGAACCAATTGAAGTTCCATACTCACCCTAATATTCGAAATGGGCGCACTAGAAACAGTAAGTAGCTTAGTCGTCACCCCATTATAGGATGAGTTACTTAGATACTAAGATAGTCATTCAATCTTTGTCTCGTGAATTGTTATTCAGGGCTGCCTCTACTCTCTAGTTTTTTTTTTGTTCATCATAATCGATAATGTTAATCGCAGAGCTATGTTTCAAGTTTGAGTTAGACTTAGAGTTAGTCAGTTCGACTCACTTAGTTAAACTGGACTGATTTATGCTTACGACTGGCCCGCTTGACGATCCGTCATCGAGTCTTGACCAACTTGACTGGAGAGTGGAGTGCGATGGAACATGATTGATGCATTAATAACTGCAAGTCGTTGTAAGACGATACTGGTTTCAGCTAGCCAACACACGAGTGAGAAAGTTTGACTCACACTTGGATTTACGGCGTTTCAGATTCGCGCCGTTTGATGGCACTCCTTGTTCAGTTGTTGTTCTGCTGACACAAGCTAGCCGGGGATTTGACCGAGAAAGCTTCTCTGGCAACAAATATTTGCGCCTGCGTATGAGCCATAATGAAACTTCCGCCTAAACAGTCGAGCCAACAACGTAAAACAACTATGTTTGAATCGTGCTGTATCGACAAAATAGAAGGTATTTGATGACGAATGTTCTCTGAGTTGTGCTCTCGCGGTCTTCTGATTCCAGGGAGTCTTGCCTTTCTCTCCCTCCACTCTCATCAAACATGATGTCTTGACCATCACGGATCCAGATTGATTTTGTACAGCATTCCAATGTATTGTGATAACACCATGGGAATTATTCTAGTATACTAGTTCTCAAGTATTCAATTTAGGAAAAGTTGAATTGAACATCATCTTACCCCTCGAGGGAAGACGGTAATTGGATGAGGGATACCTGATGAAGGTGTTAGAGAGCATAGATGCAGTGTTGATGTAGAGTTAATGATATTAAAAACAAAATTTTGGATAAGAAAAACTCTAGATTGGTCTCTTGACGGAAAATTTTACTGCACATCTCAGGTACCGAAGGTATTTAATTTTTATATTTCACGACATTCCTGTATTTTTTCAAGTGTTGAATTTCGGACAAATTTCGCCTACTATCAGACTTCAAAATACTATGAAATATATATATATATATATATATATACCTATATATATACCTA
>Ga0224501_10004218_pt1 | contig 11349 bp, 6 predicted proteins | sample SF_Oct11_sed_USG_4_FD_169105 | JGI IMG/M metagenome (GOLD analysis project Ga0224501, IMG submission 169105) | Sediment microbial communities from San Francisco Bay, California, United States - SF_Oct11_sed_USGS_8_1 | ecosystem: Environmental > Aquatic > Marine > Sediment | place: USA...
CTGTGTGATGGTGCTGTTTACCTGTGTGATGGTGCTGTTTACCTGTGTGATGGTGCTGTTTACCTGTGTGATGGTGCTGTTTACCTGTGTGATGGTGCTGTTTACCTGTGTGATGGTGCTGTTTACCGATTGAGTTGTTGTATTCCTTGTTGCTTTAGACGAGTCATGCAGTTGAAGTACAGTATCATCTTTGTGGTGGCAGCATTGTTAGTTTCTGCCTGCCATGGACTAACGTGTGCAGAATACCAGCAGGTCAATAGGTCTCTCACTTGGCAGCAAGACTTTTGTGAAACTAATTCTGGCCCAAGTTACACCTATGAAAGTGACGTAAGTAAGGAATAATTATATAGCTGGAGGTCAAAGCTTATTGACTGAGGATTAATTGGATTGTCAGCCAGGCTGCTGGCGTAGCTGGGTGGACATTAAGAGCTCACACTAGGCAGGAGCTGCGGTGGGTCGCCTCTCAACCAGCATCGTCCAGCCCAAAGATATTTTGGGACACTGTTCACCCAGATTTTTTAACCACCGAATACAGGAGAACAAAAGGTATAAATAACACTGTAGCAACTGTGAGATGCGGGTATGGAGCTCATTGCTGTAGAGTATGGGTACAGTAGCGGCCATCCACTGCACAATACTGAAGTTATCAGCGGAAAATTATGGGTCTAGTATTGTTTCGGAGCGTACTTCAGGGCAGCTCTCCATTATACGGCTAACAGTTTGGTACTATCCCCGAGCATACTAAGTCCCTTGCTGCCTGAGATATTATTAATTCATAAAATTAAATGTTACATGTCACTGAGTTTAGTTCTCTCTTACTTTGTAACAGCGTATTAAATATAAACCGGAATACCGAGGCCATGATGACCGGTTTTGTGAGAGGTATGACTTGGACAGTATCCTAACATCTATCCCAGCACCAGATGATCTATGCGCATTCATACAGTGCTACACAGGAAATTTCTTTGGCTATGTGGAGGTGACCAACATCACCATTGTACCATCAGTCCGCATCCCATCTTTTTGTGTAAGTATCAATGTTTGTCACGAGCGTTCTTATATCCGATTAAACGTTGAGTTTTCTCACCGAGAATTTTTTAATGTGGGTCGAGATTGCAGATGTATACACGGTTGGAAAGGCTCATTTTAGACTGACAAGAATATGTTCTTTAAGGGCGAGCAGAGTATTGCCGAGGATAATCAGTACAATAAAGTCCTGTCATGTTTCATTTGCATGAATAAACAATGGGTATGCTATTGGGTTGCGGAAGAAAGAAATCCCCCTTGATTTGAGTTAACAATTTCAACACACTTCCACTGGTACAAAGCTCTTATCGATTGCCAAACTGTGGCACCTTTGTATTAGACCATCTTGTTTTACAATTTACATGGAGAGCGTCACTAAGCTAACGGCTTGTTCTCAAGATGGTCAACAATTCGCCCTATTAAGTTGGAACCCTATAGGTCGGCTGCCTTTATTGAGTGTTGTGAACTGAATTCAGTATGGGAGAAAGCACAAAGTGACTCACAAAGTCAGGATAGAACCCGCGTCATCTAGTCCAAAGTTGAGCGCGCTAACCACTAAGTCATCACATCTCCTCTCCTCTGAACCTCTATGGAACCTCTGTCTTATTCATTCCTGTCTGTCTAGAATGTTAATGGACTATCATGGAGAGATGATGGCGGCGAACCAACCCAGCAAGTTCAGCTAAACATTCTGTGCATTCTACGGACTGTGACTACGGAGTATTATCGCAGCACTCATCAGCCTCTTGATATTAAATATCAAGTGACAATCAACCATCAGGGAAACTACTGTCCACTGAGGAACATAACTGTTGGTGAAAGGTAAGGCAGCTAAACCGCACCATTGATGTGAATAGGCCTATTGGCATGATTTAGGTTAGGTTAGGTTAGGAAAAAGTTGCGCAGCCAATTTCATGGTCTGTTTCGCAACAACAAAACCACCAGTGAAGCGACCATAGACTAAGAAAGCGATCAATAGTTAGCCTTGACATTTTGATAACCTTGACCCTGTATAAACTATCATGGACCTTAATTTAGAGAAGACTTGTGGCTATCCATGTAAAATAAAGCTATCAAATCAAGAATGGCTACTTTCAGTGACAGAATTCTGTCCGCGTGATCGAACTCATTTTCAGACGCAGCCGGCGTACATGATTTGTAAAATCGCACTTTCGAGCGCACTTTCAGGCATTGGAACTGAGAATGCGTCTGAAACCCAGTTTTCGATGCCAAAACTCGATCACGTGAATGCATCTATTTTCTGGATCAGCAATCTGTCCACAGTACAGCCCTCACCCCACAGACAGCATTATCGAGTTGCAACATAGCAGAATAGGTTTGTTAGTTCATGATAGGAATAGACAGTAAAGTAGTGATCGCCCTCACTTCAACGCTGGGGTGTTGCACCATGCGGTATAGGACACCCGTTGATTGTACACATCCTATTCTGTTTGCAGGTACTTTGTGTCGGGGCCCAACTGGTTTGATCTCAAAGACCCGGATCCCTATGTCATCCGAGATCCAGTCGAGCCTAAAGCGTTTGTTTGGATCAGAGATGAGCCAGGCCTTTTGGAAAAGTTTGTCGCTCAGATGAATTATACAGATACTGTGGGAAAATTCGGTGAACAGGTTGAATACAGTCAAGGTCTTTGCGGAGCACGGCCACAGCCCCAACCGTGTGAGCGAAGAGTTAACTCAGCGGTCAAGGTTACCGGAACTGCTGCCTTCTTTGTTGCAATGCTGACACTGGTACTTCTCTAGATTTATCATGATTTGTACATACAGCAAATAATATTGCTAGGTGGGTTGTTAAGCCGCTATCTCTAGTGCTTGCGAGCTAATGGCTGTGTGGCATGGTAGGTATTACGGCTGGAACCCTGGAAACTGATGCTTCAAGCCCATGCTCAACATACTTTGTCACACGTTGTGAAACCCATGTGGTTCTTCAGCATTTCTTATTGAACAAAGTACATATACACGTATACAAGTTACCTCTACAGCCACTTACCCACACGGCCACCAAATTGGCTTAGGGGCAATTTTTATTCTTTTTAACATATATTCTATAGCATCTACAGACATGAATTTGAGCGACTTATGATAAAATAGAGTCTCTTCTTTCACTTACAAATGTAACTATAAAAATATAAATATATAATATCCGAGTTAATGATATGCTGACTTCTCCAACCTTCGCCATTGTCTAAGCAAGCTTGTAAAAATACATGGAATCTAAAATCTGGGGTTGTGTAATCCCGGTTGCTCTGTCTGCTCCGAAACTAAGACATAGACATAGAATTTTACATATCTATGTACCAGGAGCACTAGCACTTATCATATAAATATATGTACATAGGCAGAAAGTGAATTGCCTCTGGCTTTGCGAGTATTTGATTATCTAAAAATTATTAAACATTGCTTCTACGGCACTCCTATTATCTCATTCAGATCCGGTATACCTGACTCCTGATCATTGATACGAATATATGGGTCCGCAGCACAAGGCTGACCCTGTGGCCATACAGTCTCAAAGAGTTGTGACATCATCAAAACAAAACAATTTCATTGGCCTTGCTATGGAGGAGGTAGGCGACTCGGTAAGTTGAGCGCACACTAATGCTGAGTAGTTTGCACTTTAACATAAAGAGAAGACAGTTTGCAAATAATTGTAGCGATATCCAGGCGATTTACATCTATATGTAAAATCACCTGAGCCAATCCGTTTGCTTGACCTTGAGATTGCCGATTGCCTATCCGTATATTTGTTTCATCGTTCCTGACTATCTCCCCTGTATCTCTGTTGACGTTTTGTTACCAATCTGCTAACTGGAAGCACTGAATGTAATCCATGTTAGTTGGCTACCGTGCAGACCCAGTGATTGGAGCATCACCTGATGCGAGCCTTGAAAGAAGACGTTCTCTTTAATCAGACTTGGCTAAACCATCTCAGGTCTGCGGAATAAAAGCAGTCATCATACACTTAGTATCTGTGGGTCGAGTCGAGCTCCAGGCTCTCCTATGACATCCTCATTATGAATCCCCGCACAGCGGGATGGAGGGCTGAGCCAGGGGCTAGACTGATTAGATCAAGATCATTGAATCCTGAGTTCGAGCCTCGGTTCCACTCCTCATATAATTCCTAGCTTCTACCGCTCCATAAAAGGTCTCGGGCTTCAGAAGTTCATCGAATAGTATTATCAAGGTCACAAATATGACAATAAGTAAATCTCATCACTCAATAAATTGATATAGATTGAAGCAGCCATAGCTTGGTGGTTAGAATATTTGACTGTCACGCAGTCAATCGAGGGTTCACTCCCAGTACAGTCAACAGCGGTGACGGGATGGGCATTTAATTCGCACCAACAGAGTCTCCCTGTTAACCAGGGAACAAACTCCATGAACCCTTACAGGGAATAGTGTGGATTAGAAACAGAACCAGCAGGAGTGAATATAACTGGGAACTAACTTGCGGTAGCTCTATAACACTGCAGACAGTGAAGTTTAGCCCCCTCCAGCCTCACACATACTCTCCTATCGCCGTTAAATAAAGACCGAAGACAGGAGCGACAGTAGAAACACTGTGAGTGATAGAACCATCCTGGAGGATCCACAAACATAGCAGCACTGTTACCTAGATACAGAGCGGAGATATACAATGAATAATAACTTATTGGATGAGCCACTGAAGGGTAAGTGAGTTCTATTGGATAAAGCTGTTGTATTTAGCCAGGTGATGAGGCTCTTTGGCATGCAGTAGTGGGGGAGGGGAGGTGTAGGGTGAGGAATAAGCAGTATGAGGTAGTACATCCTGTTTTCCTTGCCCTACCCTTGCGGCCGCATGTCGTGAAGCCGGGGCAGCTGGGTAGGTGTATCGGTGGATAGTATTATTAAGGCAGAGGCTTGTTTTCCAAATGGTACATGAGATAACGATATCACAATTACAAATTTGCGAGCCATAGGCATATTCAACGATAAATACTCCGATTTAAACTAAAGAAAGTGGCTGTGAAGTGTATGGAATACCCAAGAAGCAGAATCTGTCATGAGGTACTGCAGAAAACACAAAGTAGTAATGTTTGAAGCATTTGAGTGCTCCTTTTTGAAGCTTACCTAGCATATGATTGCACCCAGCACATGTTGACCTCATTATAGATAACTCCCAGTGTGTAGGCCTACAGAATAGAAAAAAATGATATACGGAGAATGATACAGTATGATGTCTTCACTGTTGTGGGGAAGCTGCCGGATTATATGTTGTTTTTACCAGTTGTGACTTAGTACGTGGAGTACCACAAGCGGCTCAGTATCCATGTTCTACCTTATAGTGAAGGTAGTTCTCTGGAGGTAGGAAGCTCACACTCACAGCTGGAACCCGCCATGACCCGGATTCACACCCAGATCCTTACGGTTGCGAGCCTAGCACTCTACCACTGAGCTATACCACCATATGTCCTATGCCATGTTACATGTCTATAGGAGTGTGACTCACCAGTGACACAATGTCACTGGACTCACCGATTATATTGTGGGAATCTATGAAGCCGAGTTCTCACAGTCTGAGGGAGAAAGCTGACTCGCTTCGAGCTCCTGGCTGGAGACAATGAGTTGGCCTAGAGTGTAACAATATAGGATGAATAACCCATAACAGAAGAATGAACTACATCAATGAAAAACTCAAAAAAACTCAAGACGGGGTTAATTTTGGACTCGGATACTGAAGATTCATAAAGAAGCTGTCATTATTGGAGTAAAGCAGCTGATCATGATTAAAACCTTTCAGTTATGACCCGGATTGTCATGGGCATGGTCAAAGTTTGATAAATTTTACCAATTTAAAACGGTGTGAACATTTTGCGGATAACCCGAGACATACTATGAGGTAGAATGTGTAGGAGAGTTTTCTTCAGGACCTCACTGCACAGTCATGTACAGTCATATCTAAGTTACCCATGCAAAATAACATTTTTGAATCAAACTTTCTTTGACATGGATAGCATCACCAACCTAAGAAATGATTTCCATCATGATCTATGGTATGCTCCATAGAGAGGAGGGCTGCCTTTATTTAATGCAGTTATCCGAACACGGTAAAGGTGATATGACAGACCCAGAACAGAACCAGGTATGTCTATCCCGAAGAACAGTGCACTATCTACTAGTTTACACCATCCTTATCTATCTGTTCGCGGATATGGAGTCTATGTTCTATGGTTCATTGCTTATGAATCGAGCTCACCCCAATCTCTATATCCCCAGGCTAAGGGATGACAACTTGACAGTGGCCCGAGTGCTTGGCTAAAGATCTAATGATTCTTGGTTTAACTCTTAGTCATCCTGAATGCCCACCGCGAGTCCAAGTACAAACATGTTTAACTCACCCTTACACTGTGTGATGAGGGGGCGTCGCCATCATACACAACCTCATACGGCTTATAGCGAGTCTGTTGTGGCTGGTATGTTAAGAAGTTAGGCAAAGAGGAATTGATACAAACGGTCTTGGTCGGGAGCTGCGAGCCCATTTTAGAGATTAAGGGATTTCTGTATCCTCGCCAGTTAGCCTGACTCTGTCCCGTCATTGTTTGAGTGAAGCCAGCAGTAGAAGGAGTCTTAGGCACATTGCGATGAGTATCTTTACAGCCGAACACCTTGGGAGCTTTACTGATCAGTGGGTTATAACTGAGGACCTTGCGTTGATCTGTCTGCGTGGAACGACTCGTCTGCCTGTCAGTCAGTCGGTCTCCATCCGTCTGCCAGTCGGTGAGCCTGTCTCCGCTCGTCTGTACTGATTTATCCATAGTGAAGTCAGAAAACGAATGCGCCTTCTTCAGGTGATGAGCTGATTTCATGACGAGTGTCTCAGGCTCACTCTGTTTAGCCGACGCATCAGCAGCTGGATGGACTGGTTTTTGATGTTGTGTAGTTGTTGTGCGAGAATTGGTCGAAGATGGCAGGTTGCTTTGAAGTTCTGGGGTATCAGTTGATGGCCTGAGGCTGTGTATTACACCATTTAGCTGAACGCTTTCTACCATCCCATTGAGCTGGACCCCCCGTTTTGTTGAGTTGTCTCGTCGAGTGCAGGGAGCATCGCGCATGAGTGATTGGGGGCTCAGTCCATTATCGGCCGCCATGTTTTGCTGGATACTGACTTTCTTACAAGCTATTGTTTTCGATCGAATACCAGGTTTATTGATTATAGCTGATGGTAGTTGGACACTGGGAATAATGGCAGTGACGGAATTTCGCTCGGTATTTTCTCTGCCACTAGTCATTGTTTGTGATAGAGTACTTGTTAAGTTGAGTGTAGGTGATGGTAGTTTGGGTCTGGGAGTATTGACAGTCACTGACTTTTGCTGGGAACTCTCTCTGCTAAAAGCCATTCCATGTGTACCACTCGAGTCGATGGTAGGTGATGGTAGTTGGGTGCTTTGAGACACATTTCGCAGCAAAGGCGATTTATCAACAGGACACTTGTGCTGCTGCTCAGCTATAAAACCCTGTAATCAAAACTGTGGCCAATGGATAAGTATTTCGTGTCTCCCGCCAGCTGTCTTGAGTAATGAATAAATTGACGTACTGAGTCTTTCACTTGGGGTTTTCCAGGGTGCGTCATTAGGGAACTTTTGCTTGCGCCTGTGTGCCCAATAGAGGAGTACTGTCACCAGAACCAACAAATCGAACCACGGACCTCTAAATCCTAGTACTCACACCATCACATTCATTGATATGAATATGGGTCAGCAATTGGTGGTCAGCTAGAAGCCTTACCCCTTACACTGTCTGATTAAGTTATTATGCCATCAAAATGGAAGAGTTTCATTGGACTCGCAGCAAACCTTGTGGAAATGGTAGACAATGGGAAATGGGAGGCATGCCAATGCGGAGTTATTTGCCCATTTACATAAAGGAAAACTCATAATATAATCTTATGGACTCCTATGTAGATTATGTCTAAATTATGACGAGAGACGTGGGTCCGTTTGTTTGACCTTGAGATTGGCAAGTGTCTATCCATATGCTCATTTCAATGATACCATCCTTCGTTTCACCTAACAGTTCCATTGAATCATATAATCTGCAAATCAATTGTATACACACGTTGTCTGATATGGACTCGATATGGCGAGAATCACATACCTGGTAGGCATCAATAGCCATGCGCTGCCTAGCCAATCTTAGCTGCTCTTCTCTTCCAATCTGAGGCTGAAAACAGTGCACCCAAATGTAAAATCCGAAGCACATACACCGGCTAGACTCTCACCAGAATACCCCGAACTGAATTGAGAGATAGAGGCAAATAGAACAAACAGTTTTTCCCATTACTGAAAGCACCTCCAAACGCAGCATTAGTTAGATTGAGTGATGTGTAGCCATTAGTTAGATTGAGTGATGTGTAGCCATTAGTTGAAGAGTCCAATATTTAGATTTTTTTACCAGCCTTGGTCACTTGGGTAAATGAAGAGTTTCCATTCTTACGACAGTTTTTATTAATGGGTCTTAACAGTTTTTAGCTGCAGGGTGAGCAGTTTGATCCATACATGGATATCTGACTCTAGATGGGAAAAGTAACGGAGATTACACTTTGTAACAGAGATTACACTTTGTAACAGCTTGTCCCGTGTAGACGCTCCATTTTAGCAGACACCCAGGCATTGGTTTGGAGCTAAAACCTTGTGTGAATAGGCAATGCGTAAGGTAAGAGTCCGCACCGGCTGTCCAGTGCAAAAAAAGTTGCTTTGAAGAAAAAAAGTTGTGGTTGATCCTAATCCTAATCCGTATGTGGATTAGGATTCTCGGGAATTATCTTTGGAATTGAGGAATTGACTCCATATGCGCTCATCTAAAGGTTCAAGATTCCTTAAAATAAACTGGTAAATAAATGCACCTTCTATGATTTTTCTTTTCTCACGCTGTATTTTTTAGAAATCAGACTTCAACTATAACAGTTTCTATTACCTGGTCTTACCTCTAACAGCCAGTGCACTGTCTATATAATAATCAATGTGGATAATAAGAGTAAACATATCCAATATAGCTGTGTACTAATCAACCAACCCTCAGCCTTTTTCCAACTTTGCTTGTGGTCTGATAAAAAAATTAATCAGAAGTTTCTAGAGAATTAATTTCTATTTAATCACTTACGCCCACATAATGTGGATGGCCACATTGATAGGCTTAAGGGAGCCAACATTTTACGGATGTCCAGTTAATGTTATCCACTTGTCTCACTTTTGCTTAGGGTAAGAATTTGTTTTATACAATATGATTGGCCTGTGTACGATTGTCTCATGTGATGCTGTAATTGGTTATTTTAGGAGAAGGCTTTAGACGAAGCCAGCAGTAAGCTAGTTGAGCGTTCTCTACCCGATGTGGTTGGTGACCACCATTACGCAGACGATCAGGAAGAGTCGAGACTTCGAACCGATTCATTCCACTACTCCTCTGATGAAATAGACTATAACCGAACTCCCCCGCCAGGAACTCCAATCACCGAACTGTAATTCTTGCCGAGTAATTAGCTTCTATAGAAACGAGGACACTGACTGCGGGTCGCTAAACTGACTGCCATCTCTGAGATTATTTGTACGCTTCTAATATTACTTATTATTTCGTCAAAGGCTTTTTATTACATGTCATGTTTTCTGTGTCTCATTCATTTGTTATTGGTTTCATGAATCGCTATTTTCACTGCATGTAACGAGTAGTATATTAACTGAACATGAAATGTAAATATTTCGGTGCTTATAGGCTCAAAACTGAGTGAACTAGCAAAAAAGCTTTTACAATGTACAATATTTTTATACCAACAAAAAGATATATAACACTGATATTTGGCTCAATTATCAGCATCGTCGTGGTTTTATGGTAGGCAGTCTGACAACTCCTGATCAGGTGACCTAGTAACTCATAGACTTAGTGTCATCTCTAGTAACTCATAGACTTAGTGTCATCTCTAGTAACTCATAGACTTAGTGTCATCTCTAGTAACTCAATGAGAATAACTCAGGTAACTCACCTAGACTGGGAGTCCATCAAAACAAGCTGCTAATGAGGAAAATAGTCCACACATGCAGAACTGTGGTCTGCTGCAGGGGTGCTGCAGGTCTGCTGCAGGGGTGCTGCAGGTCTGCTGCAGGGGTGCTGTCATAAGCTGCCACCTTCAATTGTAAAGGAGAAACAATGGACAGTCACTGCTATACATGCATATGTAAACTACTAAACTGTACAATCCATAATCAATACAAAAACCTGGGTGGTCATATCTGAACTGTGTCCCCAGGTGACCCTTGATAATGAAGGGTGGAAAAATACTGTTTAATCATTTCAGTGTACTTCCTCATTGGAAATGTTTGCGTGACCGATTGCTTGAGGTCACGCCGGTTGTTGATCTAGCTAGCTTTGTGAAGCTAGGCCATACCAACAGCAGCCTGGTCTGATGTCACGAAAACAAATACAAATGTAAGTGACAGTTTAACCTAAGTGCAAAACAGCTGAAATCTTGATGCTGTTTATAGGAATCCAATGAACTACTGCTGACTTTTTGTATTACTTTCCCTTCCATACTCTGGATTTACTCTGCTAGCATTGCCACCAGTCTACCATTCTACATACATTGCAGTGCAATAGAGTATAGCGACTATAGAGTTCTCCTCCATGATAGTGACTACAGTATTCTACCGACATACTCGTACGTTGTGCAGAAGTGCAGACGTGCAGTGTTGATCATAATGAGTCCAGGACAGTTACCCACATTCAATTTCTGATAGACATTACCGATATTCCGCAAGGCCAGACAGAGCGGAACAGCAGTCAAAAGTTATCAATATGTATGACGTCAACTCCGACGGCGGACTCTAACTGGACTGTATTTGCAGGTTGATCAGAAATACCTTGGTATGAACGACTCATGATTAATGGCTTAGGTTTGCCAAGCTAGGTTCTGTTATCATTTTGATTCATTCAAGCGCTATGCGAGCGGCTGCGGGCATCATAAAGTGCGCTGGTACTAGCAGTGAATCAACAGTCCCAGTCCTTCTTCCTGGGAAGATAGATGTCAGATAGATTGGCTCGTCGGAGAAATCTCTACACCACAGCGCACTCGCTGGCCTTGCGTAAGTAACAACACATCGCTTATCACCCGGAGACCATGGATGCCTAGGCTTCTCCTGCTATACGGCCAGACCTGTGTGATGGTACTGTTTACCTGTGTGATGGTGCTGTTTACCTGTGTGATGGTGCTGTTTACCTGTGTGATGGTGCTGTTTACCTGTGTGATGGTGCTGTTTACCTGTGTGATGGTGCTGTTTACCTGTGTGATGGTGC
>Ga0224501_10004219_pt1 | contig 11349 bp, 6 predicted proteins | sample SF_Oct11_sed_USG_4_FD_169105 | JGI IMG/M metagenome (GOLD analysis project Ga0224501, IMG submission 169105) | Sediment microbial communities from San Francisco Bay, California, United States - SF_Oct11_sed_USGS_8_1 | ecosystem: Environmental > Aquatic > Marine > Sediment | place: USA...
TGGTGGACTAATTCGTCTGGTTCAACCGGTGATGTGACCTGAAAGCTTGCCAAGGTTTGCCTAGTTCCCAGGGACCATGCATATGGCCACTGAATGGTTGCGCTGAAGCCAGATTAATATCGGCCGATCGATTTTCCAGCAGAGTGGCGTTAACCAGAGTTCGACTGTAAACTGTCTATGTCAACGTATTCACCCGACGCATCTATCTTTTCTACTGTAATGCCATTTCAGCGTTTAAATGGCATTTCAGTAGAAAATAATTATCGGTAACAGTTAAGGTGCCTTTTCCTCCCATCAGGCGTCCGGGGAGTGAAAAGGCACCTTTAGCGTTGCTGCCTAAATCTTCGAAAACCCCCATTCAAAACCAGCTACTGGGCTGAAGCTTCGACCTACACGTGGAAAAACAGGACTTCACCCAATCGGTGATATAGATCCTTTATGTTACTGACCCAATGAGAAGCGCTATAGGACAGGGCTTAACTTGCCATAGAAACAGCGTATTAGTGGAAATACTGACCAGCAACGGTTTGCACTACGAGCTAGTTCCAGTGGTATATTTAGTTTATAACCAGCTAACCAAAGCTCTATGTACATTCCCATTGCTTGCTGAAATGGGCTACCCTGAAAGGTATGTCGCGTGACTCACGCATATTGTTGTGCTGGGTTTGTCAGGTGAAGACATACCCAATAATATGCCATACTGGACTTCAGGTAAATTTCACGTCAAGTAATTTTTTAACTCGGTTTTGCTTAGCTGGTTATCCCAGTGACACTGGCTATCCACCCGTACAAACTTGCCGTACAAATAGTGGCCGACCACTATTTGTACAGTTTTATACGGTGAACTAATGGGGTCGGTTTGACTTCCCAGGGGTCATTATGCAAGGCCCCTAGCCGATTGTGGTAAAGCCGGTGAAGATCAGAGCTAATCAGCCTTACTTTCACCTACGAATGCTTTTATAAGGTGATTACATTAGATGGGCAAAGCTTGTTGACTTAAATGGCACTGACTACAACCGTTTTAAAAAGTCATTTGGTGCCGATTGGTGATTGGCAACGATTTGTACAGCAAGTTTGTTTGGTTGGAAAACCCGGTTTAAAACCAGCTAAACGAGTTTTTCAGGCGTACTAACTTGCCGTACAAATAGTCGCGACTTCTACTAGTCATGGTTTTATACAGTGAACTAATGGGGCTGGTTTGACCTCTGATCTGAAACGTTGGTGACACTGGGGTCAGACCGGTATATGTGGTCTGGCAAATCTGACTTTCCATGGCTTCGCCAGACCCGCTTCAGCAAAATGCTGAAGTGAGCCACAGGAGCAGTCGCAACGGGGCCTCTCGCTGCCGTAGATTAGACTACGGGCATAGTCCCCGCGCACGATTTCTAGCGGCAGTTTGACCAGAAATAGAACCCCAATACGACACCAACTACGCAGTCTCATTGGCCCTGGTCATGTCACTGCGGGAAACCCTAGTAGTTCATGAACACAAATTGAGATTTTTTTTCGAGAATTGCGATTAGCTTATTGCAAAACTGGAGACTAATGATGGTAAAGGCGAGCAATGAAAATTTGGTCAAAAGTACAAAATCCAGGTCATTGTGAGCCACTTTGTGCTTTCTCCCTCAATGGATTCAGATTGCAGCCCAACCCTAGGGTGGCATGGGTCAAACCATTGACCATTCTGAAGATAAGCAATCGGCTTAGTAATGTTATCCAGATAAAATACAATGAACCTAACTTAATTGTAGAATTTTCTACCTGAGGATGATTTTGTAGCCAGTATGTGAACACCATTGACATGACATTGTAGTTATTACAGCCATTCCATTTGCCACCGTTTTGCAGTTGATGCCGTATGGTTTGTAGTTGGCGAATGAGATTTGAACGCTGCTCCACCTCACTGAACAAACTTATGCTGTATGCCACAAGAGGCATCTTAGCCGATCGGAATCCTGAGGTTTCCGTTACATGTAATCACATTTGATGACTATGAACTATATGAATGTCTGGTTGAGGCAATTCAAACCTGTAATAAACAGAGCAATCCTGTGAAACCATACATATACAGCTTATCCTGCAACCATGAATAGATGTAATGTGTTACATACTTGGTGTGCTCAACGTCTGAGTGTATATCATGGAAGACATGATGTGGTATGAGCTTGCGTCTTGGAGTTGTCTTTGTAACATAATCGTGTTGTAAGCTCTTTGTCTCAAGCCAGATCTGGTGACAACCTGATCTCAGACATAGCCCATGCGCACCGGACCCCTGACCCTTGTGAAGCTTTCCACCCCAGGGTAGCTGCCGAGCACTTCTTACCTGAAGCCCGATATAGACAGTAGTCTATCTGAACGCCAACTTACCACCAACTACCTGAACCTATCGTACCAACACTTACCACCCAGTTACCCAGATACAGAACCAGAGGTAAGCTACCTCTCAAGGGCTGCAAGCTTTATTTAACAGTCTTCATACCTCATATTGAATGAGCGAGCAGCATCATCAGTTTGTGATTATGTCAGTGAAGATACTCACAATTCAATTGGTTTTTGAAAGAGCCTAAGACTTTCTTTGTAACTGTTGAACTTTGACTGAGTCACTCACAGTCACACTCACAGTCACACTCACAGTCACACTCACAGTCACACTCACAGTCACACTCACAGTCGCACTCACAGTCACGCTGACTCACGGCAAGTCAATCACTGACTCCCTCACAACTAAATCATACTCATAGTCATGGCTCGTCATCAAGCACGTCTCACGCCCAATCAGGTCCATCCAGGCTGTGACTGTGACTTTGATTGTGGTGCAACATTGACTAAGAGTAAGGATTAAGGAGGAGTGACACTTGAGAGTTGAGTTGACACTTGCACAATCATCACTATGAGTATAACGATAACTCACTCACTGGGTGAGTGGCATGACTGACTGAGTGGGTGAAATCACAATCACTCAGTGAGTGAACTGAATCAATCAGTGATGGAACTAGAACTAAAAGAACCTTTAGCCTTTAGGCTTTACTTACAGTTACAAGTTACAACTTACACAGTTAGTGAATTACTCATTACTGTACTGACTCTGACTCTGAGTTAGGGAGTTTCTCTTCTGTAGCGCTTGACTTGTCTTGAGTAATCAATCACTGTAAGTGTAAAACTAAATGCAATGACTAGATTTATTAAGTAGATCAAACGAGTAACTGTACATTATAGTTATACTGTTTCAGTGTGGCTGTGAGTGACTCAGTGAGTGTTACTGTTAAATTAGGTCTACTAGTACTATTCTACTGACAACAAGTTAATCTTAATGGTTATGAAGTTATAAGTTATAACTTAAGTTAGTAACGACTAGCTGAGTAACTCACTCAGTCAGTGACTCGAGTCAGACTCAGAGTCACTGTCAGTGAGTCACTGAGTACTGAACCACTCAATCGGTGACTAAGCGGCTTTCTGACTGAGTCATGATCAGAACATTTGTAAAGTTTATAACGTCTCTCGTTTGATGTCTATACTGTATGTCTCGCCTTTCATTTGTTCCACTGACTTGACTCTTCTTCACTTTGGCGGTCGAGTCAAATAATAATCACCAATAAATTGAGGATTGATGATTCGCTGTCCGAAGTCGGATTGATTGTGGAAAAGGCAACTCTATAATTTTGATACTCCGTCAGTAACGAAGCGAATTAGCTTTTCGGAATGCGGCAGGAGAAAGACGGGGAGCGGTAGGGCTTATAATTCGTAAGCATATTATACATACTATACTATTATAAAAATATAATATTATCCTGTTACTATACTATTATATGGTTTTATCATATGGTACTATTATATGGTTTTATCATGTGGTACTATAATATGGTACTGTGATATAGTATACTACTATATAAATACGCCGCATCTATGGTTCCCTCATCCCTGCCGCATGCCGATGAGCCACAGGACCTGTCTGCTCTGGTAAGTTCCCTAGAGGGTAATTGCATAGTGAGTTGGCTTTACCTCATGTCAAGTCCATTGACCCAATGCCTCGATTCTCTGCGTGTGAGCCGAGTGTCCATTTTAGTGCTGCATGCTGATGGGTACTGAGCACAAAGCAGAGCAGACAGGTCTACGTTTAGGAAATCACTTCTCAAATTAGCCAGGCATGCATGCAGGATCTATTTTCCTTGCCTGCATATCAATCACCAAGAAGAACTACGTTCATACCCTTGACTTCATGGGATATAACAGTCATGTTTCTATTCTCTGTATCGAGCCCCACTCCAAGCCTCGGCATCCCAAAATTTTCGCCCTCCACCTACTAAAATAAAAATGTTAACTTAGATTGGGCTAAGGTAGTCATAACCTCATACATCCGTCACTTTGACTCTGCATGGGTTATACCATGATGCTTGTATATAAGTCTACCTACACACATGATACACAAACATATATTTAAGCACACATGTATTTAAGCACACACGTATTTATACACGTAGTGTGACTGATTACAGCATATGGCGCTAATGTATTAAATTAATAGATGAATCAGCAGCTTGAGAATTATGCAGGCCGAGTGGCAATCGGCAGGCCAGGTGTTGATGAGACAAAACATAGTGATACAGTGCAGCTCAACAAAAGGTTATCAGGCGTTATACTGAAATGAAATATTAATAGAAACAATAGCAGATATACCGTTTGTTAGTGTATGAGAGGGCATGGGACAGCTGCATGTATGAGTGAGTAATACTGTAACTAGCGAGTCAGCAGTTAGCAACCAATTGGACCAATTCACAGTTAAGCTAAGTTAGAGTGGCTTGTCAAGGTAAGCTGGGTGTGATGTCGATATTAAAACTCATTTTCATAGGTCAATTTTGTTCAGGTTAATGAATTCAATCTTATCTTAAGAGTCTACAGCTGCTTCTCACTCTACTTCCTCCTAGTCCCATCAGTGACATGTCACTGCCCCTTTCCCACTTCTCAATGAAAAGAGATAACCGACGAGGCATCGTTTGAGTTTCATGTGATGATCACTATCATATATAAACTTACACTCACACATGCATAAATCTGCATGGCGAGTCTCATGCGCATTAGAATTTATTTGGCCGAATCGCATTATATTCACAAGTAAAATGAAATTAAAGTGATACCATTATTACATTGTATATAGTGTAGTGCGTTGTATAGGTTGCAAGGGAATACTGCCGGCATTGGTATGCGCACTGTGTGTGAATCCAGCTTGTTAATTTAAACCTAGCTATATTTAAAAGATTTTAAATTATATACGCCACATGCATTATTTCATATTAACCTGAACCCGATTGGCATGTGTTTGTTTTCAACTATTGTTGGGCAGCATGCTACTAGCCAATAAACCAATCAAAGATCTCCAGCACTAATAGAGCTGATAGTTACCTGTGTATAACAGGCTCTCAACCTATACTTCCTGTGATACCAATACCTGTGTATAACAGGCTCTCAACCTATACTTCCTGTGATACCAATACCTGTGTATAACAGGCTCTCAACCTATACTTCCTGTGATACCAATAGTGTACACATGTCTTGATTAAGCCTCATTTGTTATGGTTGATCAGCTGGCATGTATTATATAGGAATAATGTGATATGGATAGCAATTACTCTGTATAGTGAGTTACAATGTTATGACACATTGGAGACCCGATTTATAGGCTGGTTTATGTCACTGGGGCATCGGCGCCTGTATATTATTTACATCTTGTTGTGAATACTCGCACATATTAACAGTTATTGATCATACAGTACATATGGTATGTTTCCGGTAAGCTCCATCACATGTATATCTCTCACTCTTAATGCCTGCCTCTACCAAAACTCAGGTAAGTCATTATATCTTTGCAAAGTGACATGTGATAGGTAAACATTGGGTCTGGGGCACAGTTACTCTGAAAGGAATGTGTCATATTCATTACCACCTCATGGTGCTACCAGGTAGGTATAAGATATGTTATTCGAATCAATAGTTTCCAAACAACCTGCATCTGGGATAGGCGCCACCAGGAAGACAACTGTGAGATTGGCCCAGAGAAACACGGAGGTGCAATGCTTTCCGGGTTTTGGGGAAACCCCTGAAGCTGATCGATAATATATTGGAAAGTCTGGATCAAAACAAGTGAGAAGTAGACAGCACACAGGCCTATAAAGTGACTACAGACGCTCTGCAAGCAGTGATCATAATAGTTGATTTATCCCTATCCATTTACACCTTCTCATTTTTGGTGTGAACAGTTAGCATCCCTATGTGAACATTATGTTTAGAAGGGATGACTTTATGCTGTAACAACTGAAGCGTCAAATGTGCGGAACTTTGAGTCAATTATCTAGAATGTAGAGAACAGGAAGCTTGTATACGGTCGAGGAAGCCCTCGTGCCTTAGATAAAGCGATTATGGGTAAAAGATAATTAGATATAGCTGATTAGATAATAACCTAGAGCCTCAGTGGTGAGCAGGTATTGGCATACCTAAGAAACATCTACTCCGGCGTCTGGGCGAGTCAGTACCAGCTGTGAGCATTGATCTCTACATTATATCTACATCAACGATCAATGCTTCGTCAACTTCACTCTCACTGACAACAAGTCTAACAACGAGACGACTCTATGGAAGGAATGTCCAAACAGCCAATACTGGGCAAGACGTTGGACGTTTCTCTGAGTTCACTGCTCTCCAGGACTATACCAGAAGCCTCCAGTGAGGATAGACTCAGCTTCATCAGTCAATACAAACAATATGATCCGGTAAGTTCATGCACGAGTTATCCATTCGAGTCTTTCTGTCGGGGGATCTTCATTAAACAATCCTTAAAGCTGTCACCAGGACAGGCCGATCATGCAATCCCCTTAGCCGCTTTTACTTATCCCCCGACTATGAGCATCATGATGCTTGCTCCCTGATTCAACGGGAGACTTTGTTGGAGCCCAAGAGTGAATTAAGGATGGAAATTCTTCCTATCTTCATTGAATTTGAACCCACAGGTCGTGTATTTTAACCTAAAACCCACGACGCTCTCCATCGAACAACTAGATGTACATGCAAAAATCTGATTCCAAATTGTGTTGAAACGATGTCTCTTTCAATATCTACCTACACAGTCAAAGGGAGAGAGGCATATTCCTACAAAAGCTTTAATAAAAGCATTGTTCTAGCATCAAATGGTGATGAAAATGCAGTGTATAATGGGTTACAGTTACACTCAAAAACCCCATCTAACCAATTTATCAAATAAAGAATTGAAAATTCCTGTTTATAGATATTATAGTCGCAAAATGATCTGTTCTAATCACACAAGAGCACGTAGCCTGTTTATTTTAAAAGCGCAATCCTCTGGGTTTGAGTTCGAATATGATAGAAAACCTTTTTTATATGAATTATGGCATCACTTACTCATTAGGCCTTGTGTCCAGAATGGAGCATAGAAAAGGTAGGGTTGGTGAGAGTGAACTGATGAAGAGGAGGTCAGAACTAAGAATATGTCTATTCAATAAAGTATCTTCTCAGATCTTGACCTGAACTCGAAACTAAGCTAACGAAAAGATTTTCATTGCACTTTAGATAAGTTAGGTGAGATATCTTATAAATTATAGGGCTACGTGTACCATGCCTCTCTAGCGTAGCATATAAATGAATTGCTATTGTTGCTCATGACCCAAAACACATGAATCACCTTGTCATAAAGGGCCGAGGGTACACCTGGCAGTTGAATAGGCTTACAACACCTGTAGCTCAATACATGTCCATCGACTATAGTGCAGTAATGCTCGCAGTGGCTGCACGATCGCGCTGAGACAAACCGAAATTTGCTGAACATCTTGTGAAAATACAACCCATCCTAGTTAAGTTAATAACCGGTACTTAGTAATACCTCGGAAATTCTTGATTAATATAATTCCATAAGTTGCATACACAATTGCAGGCAGTATATTAGTGTAGGTATATAAGCATATTGTTGGGATATACGTCAGCCTGGCTCCATGGCATAAACACCACACCCAGACCATCCGGCCAGTCGTCACAGCTCACAAGTCTAACTGATTAACTGAGTTGGCAGGGTACATCAACCTGAAACTAGAAAATAAAAATGAAACAATTTGCTGTTTATCGAATATAGGCTGCTATGAATGATCTTTGGCCCATCAGCTGACTTGGTTCATTCTTTGATTTTCTCTGAGAATTTATTTATTTTTATTTTTATATGGAAAATATGACAAGTCGGTTGAAGCTGTATAATGTAATGTATGTAACCTATTTATTACTGAGTACGATAGTAATACAGTATGTATACTAGAGTGGGCACTAAAATGAAGCATAATTCTCTTAATGCAATGAACGCTTATGATTTCAATCACACATGTAGTCCATTCTGGTTACAACGGTTACAACATGTGTGCTACATTGCTGTAGGTACAGAGATTTCATCATCTATCATCATCAGCTTCATCATCTCCAGCTCACTCTCCAGGCCACTCCCCGAATTTTCGTAAAGACAGGAGATCGTCCAGCCGAACTCCTAACCTCCGCAGGGCCAAGGAACTGCGGCCATGCTTTTATCAGAAAGTCGCTCAGTCTGAACTTTACTCAGCTCTCAGCGATTCTGAGGATGAAAAAGAGGGGGAGCCTAGTACACAGGAAGTGACATTACAAAGACCTCCTGACACTCTTTCCAAGATGGCATCTTGTGACAGTGGCGTCGTGGTTACTCAGAAAAGTTTCGCTTCAATCTTTGACGTAACAAGAAGCAGCAAACGCGTTGTCAAGCAAACGAGCCAATCCTCTCGTGGAACCAACGGCAGTGATGAGAAATCTGTGGAAAGCAAGACGAACGATTCCGTGTTACAAGTGGAAGTAAGGCATACCTCCAAATTATGGTTATTAGGAATCCCACAGGAACACATAGTGCTATTGAAGAAAATTTTCTTAGCCAGGTGACCCGGCATATGTCGGGACAATGCCCAGCGCCTACCACATGTCAAAGAGCCTGGCTACATTTCTGGGGGTTTATAAAACATGTTCCTGTTGTGGGAAATATTTCTTAGACCTGCCATTCAAGGGTGTAAAAATTATCTGAAAAATGCTCAAAATGGTAGGACAGGATTGACTCAAAGAATTATTTGAGAAAGAAAGTGCTCACTTCTTAATCCGGGGTAAACTATGATCGGGTGTGTTTCCATTTGCGGTGGCATGGCGGTTGGTATTTCAACAAGTATGTTGTGAAGTCGCCATACATGAAATGATGCTATTGCATATGTCATGCGACACTTGACGGAGTAGAAGGGGAACTGAAAGGCATGATTTGGTAGAATTAGCAAGAGTTTACTGCTTTTGAGAAGGAAAAGGTTTACCATTTTGGTTCTCTACAATCTCACAGGGGAAGAGTGAGGGGAAGGGGCGGGGTGAGTTGAAGGGGAAGGGCAACGGGGCTGTCGACTTATCAATACAAAAATACATTTACGTACACTACTGAAGCACCACATACTGTAACCGCTTTCATTGCTCACCGAGATGAATAAAAGTTTCTGTTTGTTTTCCGTGCGGGTCCAACATGTCTTCTTTATAGGTGCAGTGTTTTGGGAAGGATGCTTGGAATGGTGGTTACACCAGGCAAAGGTTATACAGAATCAATCCTAAATCCTAATTCATGGTTGTGGAGCTTATTTGATTTGGAAATTTCATTTTATATGCATAACTGAAGTAAGATCATAGCTTTTTTTACTATCAAGGTCCATGAAAACTAGAAATTGTGTTTGGACAAACAAAGCGGATGCCAGAAACACAGTCCATTGGCTGGTCCTGTATTTGCTTGTCAGTCAAGATGGTCTGTAAAGATTATGAGTGGAAACAAAAGGCAAACATACAGTGCTCTTTCAAGTACTCACTAAGGCTAACTAGATTGAAGAATTCTAGTCTGCACGGCAAACCCACTCTAAGATCTATAGGGATAATGAAGCTAGAAATATAAAACAAAACGAGATACCAAGCTCGGAAGTTGGCTGTGGGTGAATTTCCTTCATACAATAGAAAGAGAACATTAGACTCCCAGCGTTTGTATCGATTTGAATTGTATTGGATTGTGCTTAGAAATGATCTGTTTGTATAGATTATAATCAATAGGTTAAAAAGAGATAGTTTAGATGTTAGGCGACTATGCTCTACATTTGCTATGACAAGGCAGCATGCTAGAAGGTTTTCTGTATTAGCTAGTTTTGAGATGGGTTGACTTGATGTCCATCATCACGGTGATTGCCCTAAGGTGAGTAATAAAAAGAAATCAAAAGGCAAATTTAACAACTAGTTGTACCTCAAATCTATAGCAACGACCCCCAAAGTGCATTTTGATAAGAGTATATCCCTTTTTGAATACATTTTCACTGGCCTGTTTTAAAGACTGATGTCGCTTATAGATTGTAAGGCAGACCGCTAGCAAGGGGCTGCAGCCACAGACTAGCGATAATCGTTTCGGTGGGAAACTCAAATGTTCAATGAAACAATAGTTTTGCCATTGAGAATACGGAGATAGCCCAAAGGTGATGCACTGTATTGGACTAGTAAGGCTTCAGAAACATGACTTTGGGTCAATACAGCTTTAAAGAATCGCTGTTTGGGTCATGGAAGAGAAGAACGACTAGCCGTCGTCGGAAGGTAGGCGGACAGAGAGCATGGAGGAGTGCTGGCAGTGCCCATATGACACATTCCTAGTATAGAAGGTGCCATCAGTGATTTCGTCAACAAAGGCACAATTGGTAAATCTTTGTGAGACATTATAATAGTTATTGTTAGGGATGTGGATCTTTGAATAGGAAAATGAGCTCATTCACAGTTCTTGCTAATAAAACCGGTTGGTTACCGAGGAACGTATGGTTTCACATCCACCTACTTTGCTGCTCAACAATGTAGCCTTTCTACCACAATGTTGAGACTTGCCATATGAGAATGCTGGAACACTGGGCTTCACTCTTTTCCTAGTGCCGTGAGAGTCTGGACTGCTTACTGCAACATTGGCAGCCCAAACACCCTATTACAAATCACCGTCGTAATGCCAACTTTTTGATGGGATTAAATCTTCCAGGACCTGATACATACAATGATAGCCATCCACTGCTCGATGGTCTGAGAATTGTGGGTCTGATGTCGTTTAACGTTGTATTTCGGGATACCTCCCCATGCTCTACCCCAACTACTCCTGTGCATCAGATAAACTGAGCTCCCCCCCCACGCCTGGTTGAATGACGGCTTACTGTTCTTAGGATCTATTTAGCCTGATCTACCTTCAACAACAGTAGATGCATTTTTGCTTTCCATTTGTAGTCTGCGAACGGCATGACTTCCCTT
>Ga0224501_10004220_pt1 | contig 11344 bp, 5 predicted proteins | sample SF_Oct11_sed_USG_4_FD_169105 | JGI IMG/M metagenome (GOLD analysis project Ga0224501, IMG submission 169105) | Sediment microbial communities from San Francisco Bay, California, United States - SF_Oct11_sed_USGS_8_1 | ecosystem: Environmental > Aquatic > Marine > Sediment | place: USA...
ACTTGTGTATTGGTAACTTGTGTATTGGTAACTTGTGTATTGGTAACTTGTGTATTGGTAACTTGTGTATTGGTAACTTGTGTATTGGTAACTTGTGTATTGGTAACTTGTATACCAGTATGTTTTGTTCATTTGAGCGCATTTATCATGTACTGCTTGTTGTTTACCTTTACCATCATCATTGTTCTAAATGGTGCCATGCACTAGGCCATCATATTTAGATAACCCCTCAGCCTTTTCTAGATCTGTAGGAGCTATAAATTATGTGCGTAGCTCATACAATAGAAACCCAAAGCTTCCGATCTTTACCCAGTTGTTTGATTCACCACGCTATCCGCATTATTTATGATTGTGACCATATGGGCAAAATATTGAGCTGGTCCGCTACGCTAGAATACTCTATGTAAATAACCCCAAAGAAATGGAACAGTCACGGGCCAGCGTAATCTCCCTTGTCTGTCATTCGCCTACCATGAATGCTGAAGTTACTCTCGGCTAGCTCTTTTACATATAGAAAAAGCTGTAACTTGCCCTGTGCCCCTCGTTCAGCATTATTACTTCATACATGCATTCCATATTGTAATAACCTTAGACCCATATACATGCAATCTGTATGCTCATAATTATGCCACTTGTAAATGGCACATTTCCTATGTTCTCAATTTAGCTCAGATATGGCTAAGAAGCTTTCACGGATTGGTAATGCTGTAAAGCGAAAAGACCCTGCGGAATCAGGTACTTGCTCATCCAACCAATATGTAAAGGCTATCGGTAATTTCCGTGTTACTTAATCTACGACTGAACTAGATTTTGCACGTATCATTTGTTGTAGCTTATTTCATCAAGGATCAGCTTGGTCATTATCATGTCGCCCTTAAATTTTTGGTTTTGCACAGAATAAAATTTGTACGGAGATAGATTCGTATTGCACACGGGCCCAAACCAGTAGTTTCTCAGAGATTAGTTTATACGCTTTTCCTGGTTAGTCTTTATGTCGATTGTCACAACCACCATTTCAAAAGCGCACAACCCCATGCAAAAGATCCCTTCACCATGCCACATAAAATGACGGCTAGCATATGTGCGTAGGCTGCATCCACCCTGCATATTGTGAACCAATTTTCTCGTTCGGACAGCATCCATTGCGAAATGCTTTAATGCTTTGGTACATTCTTGTTAAAATCAGAGCTTTAGATATGAGTTTCCAATAGCATTAACCGCCCACACTTGGAGAATAATTATACCCTATTGCAGTTATCCGGTTAGCCAATATTATATTCCGCATAAATAATGTCGATACTGATTTGTTCACACCTCGACCATTTTAATATTGAAGGCAAGACGAGTAAAAAGCTTCCACCAATCAAACCTCACGGGACAGCCGATGCCAACACAGCGAGAGAATCGGAGCTGACTACAGACGAACATAAGGGCCAAAGCAAATCTAAAATTCCCAGAAGGAAGCCAGTTAGAAACCAACCAATAACAGCGAGTAGCTCAGTCAAGAACGCGTCAACTAAACAAAAAATGGTAGAGACTGACACTACTACAGAGAAACCTACTAAAACTCGTAAGAAACCGCTCAAACCTAAGGAGAAAGTGACAACAGAAGAAAACACTCAGTGGACATCAATTGTTAAACGCGTACAGATTCATAAGCACCAAAATGGAAGGAAGACAAAGGCAGTAAACAGCAAGAGAAGAGAGCTTGCCTTACGACGCAAGAAATCTAACGACTTCACTATAGAGAATACTTGGGTCCCGAAGGGAGAACGAGTCATGGATAAAAAACCAAAAACCAAGAGCAATAAACTAAAAAGTACGCAATCATCATCGCAGATAACTACATCTGTACTGGAAAACATACCAAGATCTCGTCAAACTGAGTCTGATGGCGACGGTAGTCCGGACCGTTACGTAAACCGAGTAGCTATTACAAGCATGGATGAGGACCATTACGGATATGGCAAAGGTATGTACAAAATAACCAATAAAAAAGGGCTGTATTGTGAAATCATGGCATTTGGCCATGATGGTAGGCTAGAGAGAGTTTGGTTTCACGTCTGATGAATATTACCCATCCTTGCCTAGTTTTACCTTCAACCCAGTCAACGAAGCTGGCTGGTAATTGCTTCATGACCATTAAGGAGGAGAGGTTGCTTATGGTGGGTAGTGCACTCGGGCTTGGATCAGATAACCTAGGTTCAATTCCAAGTTTATGTGTTACATATGTACTTTGTGCTTTTCCCCTCGCCACATTCAGATCGCGACATAAAATGAAGGAGGTCCACCCATAGAGTAAGGACAAAAACATTCACGCGAGCATAAACACCTGCACCACAAAGCATCAAGTGGTTACTTTACAGCATAGAAAGCTTGTGAGTGCGGGTCGAGCCCTTGCTATTTTCGTATTTCCACGCCTAAGGGACAATATTTAGAAATTCCCTGAATATTGTTATTCCTATATTTCTGATAAAGTGGCTTATGATTTCACACCTAGTACGGTAAAAGTAGCATAATGGAATGGTATTCAACGCATGCGACTATTGCCAGTATACTTCATCATACATGGGTGTACAAAGATTGAGAATGAAATCATGGGCCTTCCTGTATGCTGAAAGCGCAGGGCTCACAACTGTAAAAATGTGGGTTCAAATCCTAGTCATGATGGGCTCCGATTGGGGATATGAGCTCTTCAGCTAAATCCTATTTAAAGTTAGCCTTAACTTGAGGTGGAGCGTTGACATTGATCTGCTTGTGGTGCTCCATGCTAAGCCTTAACTGGTGAAAAATGGCAAGTATTTAACCCGGCAGCTTCACCATAACAGCGAATACATCATAACAGGGCCTCCTGTGTGTTAGGGAAATAGGGTAGTGGAGCTGTTACTCCCCCCTCCACCCTGCGAGTACCTCAAGCTTTATGATTATTATGTAAGAAAGCCGGCCTCCTGAATAAAGCAGGAAAGAAATCAAGACTTATGTGCCATGGGTTCCCCCATTGCACAAGGCTTGAACTTATCGGCGAGGCAACCAAAGTAGACTACGTATTGTGGAAATAAAGATGTCCATAAATCGTGTATGTTCGTCACTTGGGTCACATATCTACAAGCATTATCTAAGTAAATAGGGATTATGCTTTCAAGAATGAGAACTGTGCATACACATACAGAAGCCTGCGGATCTCTTCCTAGCATACTCTTAACTGATTCTTTCCAGTATCCATGAGAATTATCAGTGTTCTCCTGATAAATGTAACTCATAGTTGACCTCCGAATTGGGTGTACAAAAATTGAAGGTCACCTCTGTATGTTTCTTTGCCCAATGGCATCGATTTTGAAACATTGTATTTTCTTAATGATACTATTAGATATTGATCAATACGATCACAAAGAATTCTGTACATTTTATTGACTGGCTTTGACAAAAGGAACACATATTATCATTAGTATATTATTCATTATTTTCTATGAGTATTGACATGGTAGATAGCTGTTATTGGTGCAGGTGAAGCCCTTTATGGTTTTACCCTCACATCTAAGACAGATACCTGATAATGTATGACCACCAACAATGGATGGCTCAGCGGAACTGTGAATAGATTTCCACATAATTGGACTAAGTCTGGTGTTTACTCAATTGACAATATTGTAGTTACTGGCATGGTTTGACATGGGCTTTAGACTAGCTTACTTGTGAAAAGTAAATTTAACATTCACCCGTGGGAATTTTTATGGCGAGAGAATTGATTTTTAGTTTGTTATTTCATTGAACATACGGTTTGCATAGTGCTTACAAAAGCCTTCGCTGTGGCCGTGCTTTGCACAGAGTTATGGTGCTTTGAAGGATCCAATAGAAAAGTGACCATAATGAGAAAGCCTGGTCTGGTCATTAGACTGGGCGCATAAAATGCATAGCTACCTGAACCTGTGCCATGCAAAGTGTGATAAGTGGTACAATGTTCCAAGAACATACAGATAATAAAAAACAACTTACAATGCATAAATCGTCTAGTCATTTCAAATTTTTCAACAACACGCTGACACAGTTAATTGAGAAAGATCAAAAACATGAGCTGCTTTAAAATGTAGTTGTTGCCACACCCTTTATACTGATGGCACTCGTCCAATTTAAAAACAACTTAATTCAAAGGCACAGCACCAGTCCCCAAGGCACAGCACCAGGCCCCAAGGCACAGCACCAGTCCCCAAGGGATTGTGGTTAGCATTCATGTCTCACTGGCATTGCCCTTATATAAATTCATTATAAGCTTGGTCAGGTTATAGAAAGAGGGCGTCACACACATGTAAACATTTTACATATCCCACCAGAGGGGATGCAGGGGGATACAGGTCCAAAGTATAGTATTATTTCGAGCGGGAGGACCCTGAGTGACTAGCATTCTCCCACCACAGCATTTCCCGACTCAGTGTCTACACTATGCGCCGCGAAAACATGAATAGATATGGTGATTATGAACTAGTGATTCCGTTCTCATTCTAGATATATCTCGGGACCTACAGAGCCAGCAAACATCTAACAAGCCAACTTCAAGCCCAAAACAGCTTTACAATGGATCAAAAGCTCCATACTCACCAAAATTACATTCGCGTGAAGCATCTCGGCTGAACCAGATAAATGTGGGAGACCTAGCCAAATTGTCCGAAAGCGGCCTATCAAAAACGCCGGATACCAACACGAATGTGAACCAAAACATAGCTGATTATCAGTACCGACTGAACAAAGTAAGGTTTAAAGGCGCTGGTAACAGTGTCCCTTCCAACGATCAGAGGAGACAATCTATAATATCACAAAATGACAACCTTCTCAGTCAAATGGCAGCAAAGGGCAAACATAAGGCGAAAGACCAGGAGGGAAAACCACCGATGTATGTTAGTAAGATAGAGCCAAAATCACAACTATCGCCTAATACCGTGCCACACCGAAACAAATTTATGGACATGTTGATTCTCGATGCAAATGGAGGTGAGCGAAGTGCTGTCTCGACACCGCAGTCCTGCATGTCACTTCCCAGAATACACTTCGGCAGCCCACCACCCGTCTCCCTTATGCGCGATGGGGATGATGAGGACATGGGGGAAATAACTCTGATAGTACCGAAGTTACCTCACCTACAGCCTCGAACCCCCAGCCCTTCTCAGCTGGAGGTTAATCTCCGAAGCCTCTCTACTGACGACACGGACACCTCCAAAACGGATGACGATCCCGTCTTTGTGATCACTAATGAAAATGGAGAGGATATTAAAGCTTCGGAGGTACCGAGGAGAGACGATTGGGAGAGTGGTTATAGCAGTATGAGCCCACGGCTAAGTATAGACTCTCGTCCACACGCCCTCACTCCCATGTCTTCTCAAGGCTCACTGATGTTGGAGGTTCCTGCACCAGTCACCTTCACTCCAATCGATCAACGTTGTACTACCCCAGGAAGCTCATATCTTGAGCTGCCAGGTACACGGCCTCAGTCATCGCTAATAGACTTTAGTGGGGATTATCCTGGCCTTGAGAGCTTCCCTCGAAAGTTTGCGACTGAAGCTCGACCGCCTATACTTCCTGCTATTTACAGCAGAAATACAGTAGAATCAGACATGGATGAACATAGATTCGAATTCACCCCATTACCTATACAAAGTGTTCGCACATCTGATGGTGAAATAAGTGATTGAATGCACATGGTTGTATTGCACCAACAGATTATATTTTTATATTATAAAAGGATACCATTGGTCCTTAAGTATAATCTGATGGGACGAATAAAAAATGTCTTCGACAGAGGTCTAATACAGTAATACAGCAGTCACTCCTATATTCCTAGCTGAGTACTCCGTTGGTAACCAGCACGGACAAAATAGTGGAAGCCTTCATTAAATAAACAAAAGGATTCAACTAGAAATATCAAAAAATACTACAGCATCATGCTCAGCCTAAAACATGATCCGATAGAAAGAAAAAAGGCCGTAATTGCAATTGTGTTGGTCGGAATAGTCGGGTTACCTCTTTTCCAGCTTAGGTTTCGGTGGTCGGAAACCGCCTTTAGCTTTTTTCCCTTTTGCTTTATTAAATGACCGCCAACTGTCCACTCGATTCGTACGGGATTCCTTCAATTAAACAGGACAGTGATAAGCAGAATAGTTCAGTGGTAGAGGCCTGGGCTTGCAATCATGTATTTCCAAATTAACAAAAAATACCCAGTCAGATAGGAGGGAGTAATGCATCATCAACAATAACCCCTTGAGAATGCTTCAGCTTTCCACCTCGCAAAACCATCACAGCCCTTGCCAGATGCAAAAGACTTCTAACAAAATCAGAAATACTCCCACTCGAGTTCTTTCGCACTGGGAAAATCTAGTATTTCATCCACCTCACCTCAAAGTTTTTATTCCACTCTTTCTGTATTTTAGCGTTCTCAGCCTCCTCCGCGTCCTCTTGGGCTTTCCTCTTTCTAAAACAGCAGAGGACAAATTAGCATGCCTTTAAACAAAAACAAGTTTTATTTATGAATCAACAAGTGGAAATGGAACCAAAAGCAACACCAGTAGTCAGTGGTTAGCAGTTCGATGGGTCAAGCCCTCTCTGAGCACAGGATGTCTTACTTTTCATGCATCTCTCGGGCATCCTTTTCCTGGCGTAATCGTTCTAGATCGGCAAAGAGCTTGCACATGTGTACATACACAGCATGTTTAAACTGGTCCGGGTCATCCTCAGGTACAACCTGCTCTTTGCCCTGCTTTTTTAACTGTTTTTTCTTGGTTTTTATCTACAGCAAGCAGACCATCAGTATGCTATCAAAGCAACAGCGGACTTTAACCTGGTCTAAGCCGAGTATTACCAAACCTGGCCTAGTATTACATAGTAACCCAGTAAACGAAGCTGGCTGGTAATTGTTTCATGATCATTAGGGCGAAGCCTGCCGAAACGATGGTTTGATGAGTAAGGCGTTCGGCTTTGGACTAGGTAATTCGAGTTCTCTCTCTATGGGACCAACCATGGGAAATCCCGAGACCAAGTGATTGCCTTTAAGGTGCCGTCCAAGTAGAACAGAATGGTGTTATCTAACGGCTGCTTCAAGTGAAATTGATCCTGATAGAATAATTCAGTGACAATTGGGTGGACCTTTGCTATTCTATAATAAATAGGAAAGCTCTTCCAAATGAGCGATCACAGCGAAACAAAAATTCATAACGCAACTCCAAAACACCTTGCATACCATTTCCTCTGTTTTGACTTTAGCTTCCTCAACTATTTCCTGGCATCGTTTGAACCCTTCCTCATTACTCAGGGTCTTGTACGCTTTATTCACAGCTTCAAACGCCTTTTGGGCTCGCTCAGCGTCATCTCGATTCTTATCAGGATGCACCAGGATGGACATCTAAAAACCAAATAACACTCTTCCAGGTAAGAGGTTATATAGTCAGGTGCCAGGATCACTCAGCTGGTCAAACACGTGAATTTGTAATCTATAGATCACAGGTTCGAGCCCTACTGCCGGCGAGGTGTTTTAGGGCCTCTAGCGAGCCTCTCACGCCAAGCTTGGCTTCGGAGCACTACAATAAAGATAACGGAGGTCCCAACCAGTGGACAATTATAGTCAAGATCACTCCACGGTTGTTAAAGATCCACCTCTCCCTGTTCAATAAGAATAGCCGAATGTCGGTGGGTGACTGACCCCCAACCCGGAGTGTTGATACTGGGTCGCACGTGGTGTGGTTCAAGTGCTAAGCCGTAACTGGTAAAACCAAGTATCTAACCCGGCAGCTTGGCCATACGCGAGAAGACGCTGGACATCCACTACGAAACGCTTCAGGCTTAGAAGGTCTATCAAATAAGACGGCCCCATCCATGCAAGTGGAAAAACAATGACAGGTACACCTAGAACTGTCCTTCAGCCCTTCCTCAAAGAGGTTCGGGCCTACCAAGCAGATACAGAGCTAGTGCTCGCTCAAAGTTGGTGACAAACCTTTCTTCATGAATAACCAAAGTAAATTAGTCCATCAGTCCATCTTCACTGATAGAGAGTGGGTACCCCTTTTCACTGAAAGCCATAATGAGAATTCACTTGTACGTATATGGACATTAGTGCATGAGAATCACTACACGATAGAGAATTGTTGCTGAAAGCTCTAGAGAATTTACATAATGGGTATGAGTCAAAGCGTATGAGAGTCACTCACCCTCCTGTATTTGGTCTTGATTGCGGCAGCAAGAGCATCATAAGGGAGATCTAGGACCTGAAAATAACATTAAGATCTGTGTAATGCGAACAGGACAACGCAACCACATTTGCAATGAAGGTTCTATTTACTCTAACTCTCATCTGATATAAAGATACAACACAGGGCCTAACAAAAACCGCCAGAACTTTAATTCTACAAGCTCTTACGGCTCTCAAATTCATAAACAACCCGACATATGCAGATACACAAACTCATTATAGCCTTGCATATTCATATATATGCATATACATGCATATATATATATATGCATATACATGCATATATATATATATATACATATATATATATATATATATATATATATGCACAGCTAAAATCATAGATCTATGGATAATAGATGTACAGATACTAATGCCGGCTTCAAACAGCCAAACTATTAGTCCACATGTACAGTTTGTGCCCGCTTGCCCAATTAGCTCGCCGAGCCTAGTTTTGTCGGGAGTGGTCTACACAAATGAGTAATGATGCAATAGGAACATAACGCGATAACCTGATGTTGTCATAACATTCTAATCGCATATACAATACACCCGGTGTGAAATCTCGCCTGGTCCAACCAGGCTGTAACTGTAGGACAGGTATGGATCCATGCTACACAGCCACTCACTGCCCAGCCCAGTGGTGCCAGACACCTTTGATGTTAGCATGACCCGACGCAGCCATGCCAAAAGCTCGGGCTGAAAATTCACCCGTTTGAAACCGACTCAAGATTATAGCGTGGATAATGAGATCGAGGAAGGAAACAATGATTCACTCACGTCGTACGGATTAAGGTTAAAATAAGTTGATCCCGGCCGCAGGAGTCTGTCTATTTGTTGAGAAGATGTCAAAACAGAATCTCTCTCTTCTATCGCCTTCACCTAAAACAATCAGCCCATCGGTGAAATGTGTAACATTAGTCATTCATATTAAATCAGAGGTCATTTTCGAATCAAATGTATCTTATTCGTCAACAGCAAAACTGGGGTCAGTGGTGAGAATGACCTCAAAGTCAAATCCCATGTCGAAGAGCTTAATGCACACAATGCAGTACAAACCGTACGAGTCTACTGATTTATTAAATGTACTATAATATCTATTAGTACATGCAGTACACTACGAGTGGCTGATTGTGATTATCTATCTTATCCCAACTTATGTATTGTAATTTGTATCACATTCACCATCATATCACTAATATTTATAATACTAATACTGATAATAGTGGTATTTTACTATTTAGTATTTACTGTTTTAGTATTTATTTAGTTACTATTTAGTATTTGATCAAATGTATAATTATGGTGTTGCAGTGCCATTGAATAGTGTATACATTTAGACTGGTATGTTACTATGTAAAGGTCAAAATACAACTTTCCATAATATCCCACTAGATATCTTAAGTGAAACCTAAAGAAACTGGTTCAAATTGGACCATGAATGAGTGACTCACGACTCAGTCTGGGTGCTCCCAGTCCCAGCCACTAGACTAGTCAGTCACAGTGACATGAGTCTCACTCGGACTGGAACCTTTCATGACTTGTATAATGGCGTGGGTACCATTTTAATACGTACTTCTGAGTAAAATGAATCAAATGATTCTTCACCCGCATCACCAGATTGAGTTCCGGCGTTTGTGTCGGCCGATTCAGCGGCTTTTTCGGCTTTTGTTGTAGGTTCTTTTGAGCTCCCCGCTTTTTCCGAGTCAGCCATCGTGTACCCGTGCAACTGCTCTCTTATGTTCCGTCAAAAACATTATGTAAACCGTTCTGAAAAAGTTTTCCACATTAGAATCAATGCAATTGTTTTTCATGAACCGGTATTTTATATGATAAAACGTATTTTTCAAATGTGTGACTCCACGATGACGTGCTTTTCGTGTGCATCTGCAATATCATTGCAGAACGATCTACGAGGGGTTTGCTCCGGATTCGCCGCATTCATTGCAGACCGGCGTTTTGAACGAGGAAGTCGTATATTTCACCACCACTCAATCTCTTCTCTGAACCCACTCTCGCTTAGACTTGAACATGTCTGAACCGAGGTAGCCGAACTTCTCATGACAGCCAGCAAAAATGCAATAATCTTGACTTGAGACTGTGCAAGTTACTTGCCTGGCTAGTCACTCACTCACTCAGTGAGTCGCTGAGTCTGAGTGTGTGACTGTAACTGTTCACTGTACTCAGTCACTGTCAGTCAGTGTACTGTTCGTAACACTCACACTGTTACTGTTGGTAACAGTGTGGGTCTCACTGCCTGTATGCGTTGTTGACTGTTGTGATTGTAACTTGGTTCTCCTTTTTCGAGCAAAGTATTACTATTAGTATATGTTGTAGTGTTGACTTGTATATTAAACTAGCTAGTTAGTTAGTTGGCCTGTTCAAATAACTGTTCTTTAGATTCTGAGCAAACCTTCGTAAATGAAATGTAGGATAGCACGGTCTCTATGGCTGACTCGTAGCTAGGGAATCGAATGCATTCGAATTTGTTATTTAGAGCTGTCTTTCATTCGCTGCTGCATACATCTATGGATTAAGAGCTTCTTGTTTTCTTTTTGCAGAGCTGATATTGCGTTGATAGGTCTCGCTGTTATGGGCCAGAATGTCATCTTAAACATGAACGATCATGGGCATATTGTAAGTGTTTGGTTTATGGGGGACCACCTCTATCTGACCCTACCCGTAGAGGTTAACTGTATTAATCACAGCAGCGTATATATGGTACTGTCTGATTGACATGGCAACATCAAGTGTAACATGAAGGACAGGCCTTGTTAAATGTGCGTTCTGTGGCTGAGAATCAGGAATCTCAATAGCAGAAAGGCGAGATTGTATTCAGTAAAAGCTCTGTAAACATAGTCACTGCTCAGTGAAAGCAATGAATGTAAAATGTCAATATGCTTCTCCTTATTATTGCCCCCATGAAATGCTGTGGGATTATGGAATGCTGGATTGGTGCAGTGACATAAAGGTCAGTGATCGGCGCGAGGGGGGAGGAACACGGGCTAAGGGTTTGTTAAATGCATATTGGAATACCGGGAGAGCACATTTCAGGTCAGTTAGGTATGCGCCTGGGCTCCTTAGTATTTGTTTTTGCGCGACTTGTTTTTTTTTTCT
>Ga0224501_10004221_pt1 | contig 11344 bp, 9 predicted proteins | sample SF_Oct11_sed_USG_4_FD_169105 | JGI IMG/M metagenome (GOLD analysis project Ga0224501, IMG submission 169105) | Sediment microbial communities from San Francisco Bay, California, United States - SF_Oct11_sed_USGS_8_1 | ecosystem: Environmental > Aquatic > Marine > Sediment | place: USA...
ATAGATAGATAGATAGATAGATAGATAGATAGATAGATAGATAGATAGATAGATAGATAGATAGATAGATAGATAGATAGATAGATAGATAGATAGATAGATAGATAGATAGATAGATAGATAGATAAGTTTGACAACTTTGACATTTTCTAAACTAGTGTGGCATGTAGCTCCCACTTTCAGCTGCCAAGTATTCTGTCCGCATGATTCGAATCACTTTCAGTTGCAGCCGACGAAGATGGCTCTTTTAAATCGTACTTTTCAGTCACGCCTTTGAGCAATTGACCGAAAACAGGTTCAGTTGCACAACAAACTATCATGTGAATGCGCCTAATAAGATAGATTGCCCAGAATTGTTCAATCGTTTCCATTGTTCTATGTGCCTGTTGGCCGCCTTACTGAATGGACTTTGTGACCTTGCAATTGTTTTTGGAGTTGTTACAGCTCGCGCCCACATGCTCAGTATGGAGGCTGTAGTTCATTCATCCTCTTGTCTCCCATGGAGGATAACCCCTTTGTCTGGTAAAATAGCCTGCATAAAATGCGTGGACTATTCGAGGAAACCTCTCTGTGACTCGTAGATGTTAGGGCAGAGCGGTGAAAAGCGGTTGAATAGCGTACAACTAACTAATGTAGGTCGTAAATCTGTTCCATTCAAGGATTGGTTCATATCGAGGACCCAGGTGTTTGTCATTGGTCACACATTTGTTGCGGGACTTCGTCGACTGACCAACTGCCTGTATGTAAACCGAGCGACATCCTGAAATCTGCACAGTTGGCCCCTAGTCGCCACCTCTTTAACGCATTCGAACGAGCAGAGAATATACATGTACAGCGTGTTGGCAGCACCTCAGAGAATATACATGGACAGCGTGTTGGCAGCACCTCATGTACAGCGTGTTGGCAGCACCTCAGATTGGTGGCAGGGCAGCACACAATGAGCGCGAGTGTGTCTGAAGCAATGCTTAGCTACTGCTATGTTAAACTGTCTATCAGCTGAGCTGTGTGACCATTCCATTACCGATTGTTTTTTAGTTATGGAGTGCTACCAGTATGGGTATTCTCTTGTCTGACTTAGATGGCATACACAATGATCCACAGAATAATATTGTCAATACGCTAGAGACTAAAAACGCAAAGTCTGGTAAGAGTACCTGTTGGCACTAGTGTTTTCATTTGATTTGAATTTTTTTATTACATGTATAACTTATATAAGACCCTCTTATGGTACGTTTACACGGCAGCGGTGACCCAGAGGTGAGCGGTAGCTGGAGTGTTTATGTGAGTGATGACGCTTTCTACATTAATGTCCGTGGAAATCACGGGAGTCTGGTTATTCAAACAAAAGCGGGTGCCAAAAACAGAGTCCAGTAGACAGTCCAGCTCAAATCCGGGCTAACACAAAAACACAGTGCTATCAAACACGAGTGCGGACCAGAGTTTTAAATCGCATCAACTAGTTGCATTTATTTGTATAAGTTTGTCAGTTTTTCCATACATCTCGGTGTAGCTTCGAACCCAAAAAGTGAGATTTTGAGCTTGGGCTAATAGCTTACTTCAATCAAGATCCCGTACCGGAACATTTTTCATTCTTGATTTTTTCATCCGCAAATTTTATGTGTTTGTGGTCCATTTTGTAAACAAGGCGCTGTCTTGAGAAATTCATTAAAAATTCAGAATGCAGTCCAATGTCAGAATTATTCTGTTCAAGCTAAGGTTTCCGTGTAGCCCGCGGTAACTTTGATTCGTTTGTATTTTTAACCATGTTAGGTATTGCTGTATGTACATGTACATCATTCCCATGACCTCACTGATGCACTCACTCTTTTTGAAAACAATGTAACAACTCTGGTCAGTACCCTTTGTATGACTTGATGTTATGACATCTGATGAAGACAACTGGAAACCAAGTCGGTACTACCCACTGCCCACAAGTCATGAGAAACCCGCCATGTGCAGTATAACTTATTATTGTGTCATCACTCTGTTACAGCATGGATAGCATTAAGATGGACAAATGTCTCGATAGATTTTTGTGCTTTCATCTCATCTGTTATGGCAATAGCTGGCGTGTTGATGGTAAGTTCCATTTCTCCATGAATCTGTGGTCACTTTAGACGCTTTGGTACTATACTACCCTATTTAGCGAACCTGCTGAGCCTGGACTGGTAGAATTGGTGGGTGCCCCCCCTTCGCTTTGTTTTACCATGATGACATGGTGAAAGCATGCTGACTGTAAAGCCTGTCCTCTTACATACATAGCACCCTTACTGCATGGGCAACTTTTCAGCAGTGTGTAGTGGATTCATTGACCACAATGCTTGCTTCTCCTGTGTATGTATATATATATACACTGGTGTGCCAAAACCAGCCCATGCTAAGCCTTTCGCAAGACGTACCTGGCTACAGCGGCGCGTGCCCCAATGTGCGGAGTGGCTGGGAAAACGAATTACGCTACACCTGGGGCGGCACGCGAGTGGGTAGATCCCGCGCATCGCGGGGTTAAGTTGGTGTGTCATAAGTGCCTGCTTGCTCGAAGTAGGTCCAACACCAATGTGAGCCAGTCAGCGGTTGTTGCAAAGTTCGCATAAAAAATTCTTTGCGAGCGCTGAATTTGCAAATTCAGCCAGCGACCTTCTCCGCTAGAGGTCGTTGATAGCTGTAGGAACGCAGCACCGTTGCTACTGACAGCCGATGGTAACAACAGTCCGAGGTAGAGGTCAAGGACTAGAACCAATTGGCTAAAGCCGGCGGCTCAAGCAAAGGCCGCGCGTGTGCCGTTTGGCATTTCCGACTGTTCGCTTTCATAGCGTTTCGCTTTGCGTGTTTGTGCTGGCCATGTAGTTTCCTTCGAAGGGGTGCTCACTTGCCATTCACTGCCAATGGTGCCCATTGTTCGTTGAGGGGGTAGTTGCTTGCGATAGGCGATGCTGGCATGGCTGGTATATAATTTATCAATATGAGTAGGCAGTTCCGCATTGAGACCAAGCCACCGTAATGAAAGCAGGGCACGGCCTGTATGAGCTATTGCGAGCTAAAAAATTGTTAGAGCCCAAGCTGAGGATGTGACTGTCTAAAATGATCATAAGATATCAAGAAAAGCTGGTTATTCGTTCAAATGCATAGTGAGTAGCTCGGTTTTGGGAATAAGGATAGCACCGTCGGTTAAGCGCTTGGTCTTTAAGTTTAAACAATAGATCCTTGTTTCTACGCTGGGCTCGCATAATTCCCAGCTCCTACCACTACCAAAGAAGTCTTGCTTGCTTGCTTGCTTCAAACGACCGAATCTGGAGGTACACCTTCCAGTACGCCGTGCTGAGATCAAAAGCGATATCCTAGCGCGAGCCAGGGCGAATAGCACGGCACCCTGACCATGCTATCCGCCCTGGCTCGCGCTATTGCGAGCCAGGAATGATGTTTCAATGGAGTCGCGTCCAGTTTATACACGGCGTTGAGACGACAACTCTCCGGGAGTAATCTCCCACTAAGTGTTGGAGGCAACTCCAAATAGAATTGCTGCTAGTTCGCCCCAGCCCGGCGTGCTGAAAACCCTTTGATCTCAGCACGCCGTGCTAGAAGGTGCACCTCCAGATTCTTTCGTTTGAAGCAAGCATTACACTCAGGAGATTCACCTGATAGGATTGGAGGAAGTGAAACAAGTAAAATTGTTATCATAAAGGTACCAGCTAATTTCTCTGTTTACAGAATAAACGCTTCATGCTGATACCATGGATGATTTCTGTCTCACTGATGATTATCATTGACACCTCATCAATAATATTCTTCCTGGTGGCCGCCGGCTTCGTCAAGGGGCACATATACTTCCTTCTGTTGTGGATTTCCACTACTCTGCCTAATGTAAGTTCTCATCATGAACATATGATAGTAATAACACAGACATAATAGGAATATAATATATAATACTATTATATAGTCATCTGATAGTATTATATAGTCATCTGATAGTATTATATAGCCATATAATAGTATTATATAGCCATATAATAGTAATGATATTAACATTATAATTTCTGTGGTTCCCGCCCACACATAGTAGTTACGATAGTGGTCAGGGATTTCTGGAGATCCTCCAGGTAGTTGGCTTTCTTTTTCATGTACTGACCAGCATTCGGGGTATGTGGAATCTTTGACTCAGCGGTTATTAGGGTGTTTACTTACGGGACATTCTACGCGCCCCCGGGTCCCCATATAGAAGGTAACCCTGTACGTCGGACTCCTTGATCTGATGTCTTGATCCAAAACTGACTAGGGTGTCGTGAGAGACAGGGTTTTGCCCAAATCGGTTTTTGAACCATGATTCAAAACCCCAGTATGCTATCCACTAAGCCATTGCTTCAACTGATACCGCTTCAGAATTGATATGAATAGTAAATCGGTCATTAGGTGCATTCGCGTGCTTGGGTTTTTCTGCTAAATCTGCTCAGGAGCGCGACCGAAAAGCGCGATCTAAAAAAGCATCTTTCGGTCGCGATCTGTGACCGAAAGCACGCCAACAGAATTCCGCGACCGGAAGTAGTAGTTTAGGCAAATGTCAGGGTTACCCCAAAGAGGCTTGATTACTACGTTGAGATAACGAATCGCGAACGATCGTTCGGCTCTTACCGATGAGTTACAGTTGTGAGAAGACAACTCTGATCCAATCAAACTCCATCCTGAACTCCATTGCGTCTCCTCACCGCGACCGTGTGCTCGCGACTGAAATTTTTCCAAAAATTTTGGTCACGAGCAAGCGAATGCACCTATTTCCAATGACATGGTCAGGTATCCTTTGTGGGTTTGTAACATCATAAGTAAGCATAAGCTATGGAGGAACTGCTACAATACTATGGGAGTTTTCTTTCCTTGAAACCAAAGGTGAAAGGTCACAGCGATAATAATTATTTTGACAGGAAACAACAATAACATTTTGTGTCTTCACTTCTTAGAAGACTTGTTACCCAAATTCAATAGAATTTGATGATCTCATTCCATGATGCGCCTGTCTGAGGGGGGCCGGCCTAGTAGCTTCTGATTTCTTCTTGGTAATCAGTTATTCATCGGCCGGCTTCCACCGACTCCTCGCTGACTGTCTGTGAATCTCTTGCGCGATAAATTTTACCGAATACCAACTCGTGAACTCAGTTCAAAGACATGCGTGCTCATTTGTAAAATGTTTATGAGGTGATGTGATGTATTGAGGTGATGGTATTTAAACCATCTGTTGAGATATTTCTGAAGACATTTCTATGGATTTCTAGCAAGGTTTCTTGTGTAAACGAGATGAGGAGCATGAAGATTTCACTCTTGTGACTTAACCTTGTTTTGGCAGTCACGAAATTGTTTCCTTTCAGATTTACTCAGAGTTGTGTGTGTTATCTCACTATCAAGAGGTCAAGGCTGGCAGAGGAAGACCGGAGCATTACGCCAGAAACTCGTCTCAGGTATCCCATAACTCCTTTTAAATAAAGACCAATTGACTGATTTGAGCTGGTCAGTGTCACAGCGAAATTCACAGAGCCCAAGCTTTGACTACTAGTTCAGAGATGCACTCTGTTTTTGTTTACCCTACTTTGCCGTACATGTGGTAGTTTACATCGGAGTTGTTATTCCTTGAAAGAAGGAGAAAGTACTTGGCATCGCCCCAGATATATTGTAATTTCACTTCTCGGGGCATTTGAATGTCCTATTTAACGAACCTCCAATCCTAAAGGTTTTCTTAGTGGTAAGAGCTCGAAGGTATTCGAGAAGCTCATTCTCACAGCGGGCGCTCAGCATGACTGGGGCTTGAACTCAAGATCTTTCGTTTTTGAGCCAGGCGCCCTAGCCATTGAGTTATCCCGCTGTCGTTTAATACCGATTGGTCTTTTTTAGGAGAGTGGGGTGCGTTATTCATCCGCCGTGCAGCATATACATATCGGTGACTCCGTCCCTCCTCCGCGTATAACATCTGAACATACCATTTACTCCTTCCACTCCCAAACTCTGTATGATGATGAAAAGGAGGAAAATAAGACTGAGGTTGTGTATGGCAGGCCCCCCGCGGAATCAAGGTAGGCAATCTCTGATGGCTTGTTTAAAAACCACTTGCTCGGTTTATGTGAGATCGATTGTCAACCTGTTCCCTCGTCGAAAATCAACAGTAGTTCCCTCGTCGAAAATCAACTGTAGTTCCCTTGTCGAAAATCAACAGTAGTTCCCTTGTCGAAAATCAACAGTAGCTCCCTTGTCGACTTGAGCGGCGCCTATCGCACGCGTCAAATGGCGATCGACAAAGGAAACTTCTCGAATATCCGTTTTGTGTCGACGAACTTGTTGCGTATTGGTGTAGCTAACAAACAGGCTCGTTGGAAGAAAGACCTCTGAGCAATGGGACTACGAAAATCGTGAAACTCAACTCTATGGAATGGAAATCTGTCTCTATTTGGGGCCGGATGTTTTTTCTTGGTGGCATTTTCGTTGAGGGGCGTTGTCGACTAACCCACCACGTATAAACCAACTGAATGTCATTTGTCCTTGACGCTCCTAGTTTTGCAACCCCCCTCCCCCACTTCCACTGCTGCCATGGTCCTCAGCGGTTAGGTATAAACACTTTCTATATCTTATACAATCTTTTCCCGTAGGTACTCCAGTAATGCCTACACAGGCTCTATCGAAATGAAGGTCATAGACTCTTTACCTCGAAACAATTCTAATAACAATGGCGGTGCCCGTCCCAAGGGCAAAGTAAGACGATTCCGTACCGTATCAGAGTCCGCTGCTACTCAGAGAAATCCCGATACATCCACAAATTACATATCGAGTCTCAGAAACATCACCGAGCGAAAAGAGTCGGAAAGCGAAGAGACGGGTAAAACCTCCGCGGAGTTCTGCATCGGAGGCAGTTCTGTGATCGAGAAGGAGGAAATCTCCCTAACTGCTAGCGAACTGGAGATGGCAGGCAGGCGCTAACCATTGTCCATCATTCTGCCATGCATTTTCTTGCCTTCGGATCTGTTTGAATCTCATTTGGCAAGACTGGAGTCATGTATGCCTTGTCCAGATTAGAAGGCTTCGGCCAAATGACCATTTGTGTCTGCACAATCACTTCTTTACCATAGTTTCTATACCCGGCTGACTACTAGAATCAGAATTTTGATATCGCCGCTGTGATTGGCACACAGTTCATTTCGGGGCGTAAGATAGTTCAACTGCTGGAGTCTGGAGTGAGATACCCAACAATATTTCAAGTTGAGCCGCCAATCTTTGTTTGCGCCCAAATATTACCAAGCTTTCAATGTAGCCTCTTATAACGCTAATTGTACATGACCATCAATTATATGCTGAATGGATGATCCCGTACATTAGGCATTTTCGGACAATCTAACATAGCCCTTATGCGTTGGGTAAAGGAGGGCTTCATCTTCACTTTGTTCTGGATGGCCCCCGCATTACCCATACGTTGGAGCTGTACGGCGTTGCCGGTGCATTGAGTTAACGGCAGGGCAGCGTGCAACAGGTATTAAATTGTCCAAAAATGCCTCTTATTTTGTCATCCGTGCATGTGTCTTACTCATATTGGGTTGACGTGTTTAGTATAATCTCCTTGGTGCTAATCATATTTTTCTACACATAATAATACCTCTTATTTTTGAGATTGGTATCACCCGTGATATGTTATATTGTGCTTATTTATAAAATATGTATGTAAGCTTTCCACAATAAAATATTACAAAGCACTATAGTGTGAATAACTCTGGTCCTGATACTGTAGCATTGGTTAGAGTGAGCTGAAGATGAGTCAGTTGCTACACAAGAACATTCGACGACAACCCATCAGTCAACTCTCGACGAAGGAGGTCCATATGGAGCCTCAGCAAGCGATTGTCGATACCTCAATTGATAAGACTCGAAAATTAGAGAAGACCACTCGGATATCCGCGAAGTCTCTCAATGACCACTGGATGTTAGCGCTGTTATTAGGGTGTTTTGTGATAAAATAATTTGTGACGAGCTAGAAATAATGTACATTCACCTTGTTACCCGATTTTACAATGGCATGTGCAGCTAACTCCTAAACCCTTCTCAGGAACATTCACTAGGGGACCTCACTCTGCGGCCGGGGTGGGGGTAAATTGAGCTTATTCCCCTCTGCTTGCGGAAAGATTGGGCGGCCTGGTCGTGAGCATCAACTTTACAAAGATCAGCTGCAAGACCATCCTTCCTGTTGTGTGTCTGCTGTGTTATCTACTTCTTTTTTCACAAAAAATGGCTTCGCATGGAGCACCCAGTGTGAGTCAATGTTAACGCTCCACATTAAAGCGATACTTGTTTTTGAGCTAGTGCTGATGAGAAAAACTCACTGTAAAGCCTGTCATGATGGGGTTCGACCCCAAAGACTAACGATTGCACGACAACGTTCTACCATGCACTGAGCTATCCCACTATCCCATCACCATGATTCATGATTGACAATTATATCACTGGATTGATTCGTATTCTCCACATACTACTAATGCGCTGTTATAATTGTTAGATTTAATCATAAATCTTATTTAAATTAAAAAAATATGTTGTCAGATATAAGTGCAGAACATAGTTTTAAAATTAAGTAAGCTAGTTGCATGTACTAAAAGCATGATTAAAGCATGATTACATTGGAATGAAAATGGTCTATAACACTCTAGCTTAATATACTCCCAAATACTTAATTTAAACCAACAGGACTTTGAAAAGACTGATTTCCTATTATGACGCCTATCATGCAGATTTTATCACACCTGTGCTTTGTTTGCTATGCATACTGGCAGTCAGAGAGACATATTCACCAATGAATGATGTTCACTCTTGGCAGCCATCTTCGCTCATGAGCAATAGCTCTCTTGTCCGTCTCTAGACTGTTGAGTCAGCAGTGCTGCTTGTGTAACAGGTGGATTCAATCAGTCTATAGGGGGTTAGTGGGAATAATGCGGACTTTTGGTCATCCTTTTTGATGGATGATATTTTAAGCCTGGTGCTTGTTAGAGCAGAGGTAGGGTTAATGTGAAAAGATCATAATTGTTCACATCAAGAGTTTCCTGGGATTATGGAACCCAGGTTCTGGTTGGAGTCCAACACTCTACCGACCCCGCTATCCCTTGATTGGTTCCATCTGCTTCGGAGACCCAGCCAGTCAACAATCCTTATTTTATTTTATTTTATTTTATTTTATTTTATAAATCATCAAACTCATTGGTACAAATCAGCTTACCATGTACTGAGGTTACAAGAGGGTGGCCCTTTGGCATTACCGCTTTGGTATCACCCAGTCAAGTGCTTACTCTCTAGCTTTAGGTGCATGTGAAACAGCAATAATCATCCATTCACAATAGAACAGAGAGTCAGCACTCTAGCATATTAGTATTAGCGTAAGACCTGCCACTGATTTTAGTATTTGTCTACGCATAATAAGCCACCATGTATTGTACAGTATACATATACACCTGAGAGTACCTGCTTTCATTTGCCAATGTGAATTCTTGTGATTGACACTGAGTACGCCAGTCAACTTGCGTGTTCAGTTGGCACATGTTCCATAACTGTACTCTGATAGCAACGTGGAACTTAGAGGAGCGTCTACTTAATTTATAGCCTCACACGAGAAATATCGTCAGAATCGAGGGAGAAGAGCTAAGGTAAGTAACCATTGTGTTACTGTTTTGTGTTGGCTCTGGGCAAGTCAGCTAACACTTGATCCCATGCAGGTGTTATCTAGTTCATCAGATAACCCCCATACTCGGTATTGAGGGGGTTCCAATATCTTGCTCCTTGTGTGGGGTCCAGAGGTATTTGGGCCTGGTTAGCTAGCCAGAAGACTTTATCGGCCTCAGAAACGAATTAAGGTGGGATAAGTCACTTTTCATAACATTATGCATATCAATGGGAAGTTAGCAACCACAATTCACTGTGCACGAGTTGAATATAATTGTCATTCTATATCTTACATAACAGAGGATAAATGGGTGGTTATCCTTCCTGCTCAATATCAAATTGACTGGGATTGAGTGTAATTGGTGGCATGAACATACAGGAAACAAACATCTGAATGAGGGGCTCATCGCGAAACAAGAGGCCCATATAGGCACAATCACAACTATAGATGGTTATTTCTTTGTATATATATAGCACTGTTATAGTTGTGAAGCCATCAGGTTGAATGGTTTTCTCGTCAGTTACTTAAATGGCGTAGCATGGAGCAGCACAAATGGGTCAGCATCAATGCTCCACCTCATAATGAGCCTTATTTGTTGAGCCAAAATTTATCGAAGTAGCTCATACCAACACCTGCATCCCTGCGCGACTGGAGGTCGAACCCAGATTTTTGCGATTACGTGCCCAGCGTTTACCACGTGGCTATTGCGCTATCCCATGTTGTCTGCAGTCACACCACATACGCCAGTCGTTATCTCTGTTCAGTGATTGTAGAGTCTGATGATGAATTCCAGCGGTCTATTAGGGGATTTTCTCTCCACGGCAGAAGAACTTCAAGGTGATCATAAGGAATACAAGGATACTGTAAAGGAATGCCTGTCTGAGATTAATGTAAGTTGAAATCATTATGCATGTACTGAAGTGAAACGATAGGTTAGTAGATAGCCAACGGCATGGGCTTTTGACCAGGGTCTCTGGTTTGATTCACAGTTCGGGCAAAGAACAACTTTGTCTTCCACAAAACCCTCGTCAGTTTCGGATCCCTCCTTTAAATATAGGAGCCCTTCCATAGACTTGCCTTCTCTATAGGGCACGAAGATGCAAGCAGAAAGTCTCCCAATGACGTACCTTGGGGCCTGAGATATACCGACTCAAAGACTCAGTAGGTCAATTTCTGGCTTTCTGCATCACTCCTGACAGTTGTTCTGTAATGGAGATACGAAGACGATTCATACCGTCATCACCGTATTTGTGCTATTTTACTATTATCACGGTGTATTTTTATTCATAGCTATTCATTGTACATTAAGAGTGTTCGACAGCTCGCATCAATTCATCGCATCAATTATCCACTGGAATTGATGCGACGGGCTGATGCAAGCTGCCGAACGCAGCCTATTTAAGTAGCCAGGAAAAGTCTTAATTGTGCCAATGTGCCTATAGTTAAACAATCATGGACATCCAAGCACAGTGTATACGATAAACATACATATAAGCCTATTTGAACCCACATCAGGATATAGGCCTCCTTTTTCACTCATTCACCACCTATCTAGTGCTCCTATATCCTGTTTGCTGCCTTATTCCCACAGATATCGTTCTTAAGCTTCCTATTTTGCATTTTTTTTCGCTTGCAGAGAATTCGCAACTATACTATATACTATATGCTATATACTAT
>Ga0224501_10004222_pt1 | contig 11344 bp, 5 predicted proteins | sample SF_Oct11_sed_USG_4_FD_169105 | JGI IMG/M metagenome (GOLD analysis project Ga0224501, IMG submission 169105) | Sediment microbial communities from San Francisco Bay, California, United States - SF_Oct11_sed_USGS_8_1 | ecosystem: Environmental > Aquatic > Marine > Sediment | place: USA...
TGGAATGAGTGATGCCAGCTATCTGATCTCGGACGGCATAAACCTCACCCAGCATTATCTGAACAGGCCTGGCTATCAGCAGAGCCTGGAGGGACTGGCTTTTTCCCTGACCTTTCTGGTGGCGGGGATATTGATGGTGCTGGTCATCATATTGCCGGGGCCGCAGACCGCCCAGGAGGGGGGGGCAATGGTTCCGCCTCAGCCGCGGCGCAGGCTTTCCGCCGAGGAAGAGTTGAGCGCAGGCGTCGCTGAGGGCGAGGGCCGGGAAGGAGCAGCTGACAGGTCGGGCGCTCAGACGATAGAGTTCGCAGAGGGCGAGGAAGGCCCTGCTCCCGTGCCGGCCAAGGAGGAGAAGGAGGAGGTCAAGCCCAGGAGGCGCACTGAACGGGAAGCCGCCAACGCGGAGGGACGTGAAGGTGGTGGCGCCGATGACGTGGTCTACGGATCGGAGCCGGTCACCATCGACTCGGCCTGGGAATACGTCCAGAACTACCCGGACAGCGCCGTGAAGTTCCTCTACCGCAAGACGCTGGACAACAAACCGCTGCCGCCATCTGACGAGGAAATCTATCGCCGGTGGGAGCGCAGGGGGCTTTCCAGAGCCCTGGTACGGGAAATCGTGCTGGATATCATGGACTGGGAGTCCCTCCCGGACGAGTATCCGCATAATGTCTGGCGGGCCCTGCGCGACCAGATTTACGAAATGCAGGCGCACTAGGCAATAACTAGGCAATACCCCGGCATTACCCACTCCAAACGGGGGAGGATGACGCGTCAGGACCGAATCCCGGCCGTCCTCCTCCGTTAAGCTTTACTTTCCCCACAATCATTCCATATTCCCACCGGATATTTTCTAAGATCCCATCGTTTAATTAATTAGACAGTCTGGTTGCAAACAGTCTCCCGGAGATGGTTTTGGATGATCATCAAACGGAAGGTTTCAAGCGAGGGTTCAAGCATGGAAGCAACGCAACTTAAGTCCGGGTCGTTTGGACAGGAGCGCAGCCGGCTTCAGGAGAGGAAGCCGCGTGTCCTGGAACAGTCTGGTCACCATGAAGAATCCCCGGCAAAATCAATGGTTTCAATAAGCCGTACCCAAAAGTAGTCGCAGGGGCTTTATCTCCAATGCCCTGAAAACCAAGGCGTTATCAGGGAGTCAGGAAAAAGCGAATGTTTGAATCCCGCTTGAAGGCCGCTGAGAAGGAAAGTGCAAATAAAAGCAGTAATAAAAAGAACGTTATAATTATGGCGGCCCTGGTTAATCCCAGGCCGAAAAAAAATGAAAACCGAAATAGCCCCCACAGGAAACAAATCATATTTTTATCATATAACAATACAGGCGTTGGTATTGCTGACAGCGGCATGGCTGTCATCCTGCGAGGGTAGCGCAGTTACCAGTGAGGTGGGCAGACCACCCCAGGCCCAGGCCGGACTGGTAGGTGCATCTGAGCAGGGAACCGTCTATGCGATCAATGAGTACACCGGAGAAATATCACCGCTGATGGAACTCTGGTATGAGCAGGCGGGAGTGAGCATCCCGCTCAGCAAAGTTGAAGCCATGGCCTTCGATGAGGCCACAGGGACACTGTTTGCCGCTTCCGGTAATTTGTTCCAGGGAACGAGGAGCATTCTGAAGGTTGACCTTTCCACCGGCAGGGTCACAGCCGAAAAGGACATAACCGACCTGGTCGGCTCCGGAATTTATGATATGGCTATCCGTCCCTCTGACGGTGCGCTTATTGTGGCCGGCGACAATCTGGTGAAGTATTCCCCCGAATCAGGGGTGGCTCAGAATATGGGTGCCCTGACGGCCCTGCCCACCGGACGGGGGATTGCCTTCTGCACCGATGACGATGGCGTGGAAACGCTGTATATGGTGGGAGTAACCGATATTTACACGGTAAACCATCAGGATTCGCCGGGAACGGCCACCCTGCTGGGCAACATGCCCTTTACTGACGGCACCCAGGCGGACCCCTTTTTCTCAGCAGTCGCTCCCCTGGAAATCCAGTCTATTGTCAGGATGCCGGACGGAAGAATCATGGGAGCGATGAACCTGGCCAGTGATCCGCTGGGTTATCTGGTTGAAGTGCAGCCTCACGCCCCCGGGGGGCCGGATGCCCACGTTTTGCCACCAATGAAAACGAATCTGGATGGTCTGGTAAATCTGCCGGTGTTTCTTGATGTGGTTACACCCGGGCCGATTGCTGCTCTCACGATTGGCTCAGGGCTGAACTCTGTGGTGCTGAAGTGGGGAGAAAACCCCACCGCTGAAAATTACAATGTTTTCTGGTCCACCTCCACCATGGGTGGTGATACCGGTCATGCCCAGGGCTCATTCACCGTGGACAGGCCGGTGCTGATCCATTCCGGCGTCACTCCCGCAACCAAGTACTACTACCTGGTCCAGGCCGTTAATGCTGCCGGAACAGGCCCTGTGTCACAGGAGGTTTCCCTGACGGCTGCCCCCACCAACAGTCCTCCTGTCAATATCAGGATAGAGGCCCGGGGAGAAGGCGTCGGGGTCAACTGGTATCCGGTCCAGGGGGCGGAAAGCTATAATATCTATTGGGCTACCGCATCCATGGCTGGGCTGGTAGACAACGCCGAAGGGATTATCAACACCAGTGATCTGGACGTTTTCCTCAGCCAGGGTGCCGGAGCGTACTATGTAATGATCTCCGCCCTAAACGGCTTTATTGAAACGCCGCCTTCAGCGGAGGTTACGGCAACTGCGGTGGCGCCCCAATATGTTTTTGACTTTGACAATGGAACATTCCAGGGCTGGCAGGCCACCGGCCTGTGGCATGTGGGCAACGAAGGCGCCCTCTCGGGCGGACATATGGCCCGGTTCGCCCATCCGGTAAGCGGCTTTTTGGCCCTGGTGACTGCTTCTGTGGGTGAGTTGGTTTCGCCGGAGATATCTCTGTCCTCGCCGGCCCCGGCCATGACGTTCTTTTATCGCCAGCAGGGGGAATATGCCGATGGAACGGTGCCCTTTTCCTACGACAAGATGACTGTTCAGGTGAGCGTGGACAACGGGGCTACATGGGTCATACTGGCTCCCACGCCGGAACGCCACCGCAGCTATGCCGGTTTCCGGGTTGATCTGGGTTCCTATGCCGGCATGAACGTCAAACTCAAGTTCCACTACACCTCCAAGGACAACAAGAGCAACGATTTCTTCGGGGTGTATCTGGACGATATAAGTATCTATTGAGTCATGTATATCCTGAGCAACCATCCGCCGGGAACTCTGTTCCCGGCCTTCAGACTGGAGAACAAATCCTCCTCAATAGGTTGTGGTCTGTGTTTTGTCCCCCCTTCTCCCTTGTATTCCAGGTTGTACTTATCCGAAGTCAGCGAGCATTTATATCTGACCTGCAAGGAGAGGATGAAAGGTGATCGTTCCCTCTGGGTATATCCAGGAGTGCCCTGTGTAGCAAAGTGAGGCCCTAAAGACAAAGCGTGTGATTTTTTCTGTCTGGCAGAGAAATAACCATTGATAAAATCCGTAAAATGTAATATAAACGTAGTATTATTGTTAAGATGTAAAATCGGCAGGATGGAAAAAGGAAACAAGGCCCGGATAGAGGGTATGAACCTGAAAAGAATGCCGATAATTCAGGCGGATAGTTAAGCATTGACAGGGAGAACACAATGCCAATCAAGTCAAATCAACCGGCGGGTATACGATATATGAAGTTTGTAATTACGATAATGCTGACAGTGGCTGTGATAGCCCTGGGATCCTGTGGGGGCAGTGCCGGTAAGAAGAAGATCACTTCACCCCCTGGCGGAGGCTTGGTGGGAATAAACCTGAATGGCACCATGTACCAGATTGATGAATCCACCGGTGCCACTACCGCCCTGATGGAGGTCTGGGCCAACGAGGGGGGAACTATCACCAGCCTGGTAAATGTGGAGTCCATGGCCTGGGATGAAAACACACATACCCTTTATGCGGGCACAGGCAATTATCCATACTGCCCACGCTGCATCTACAGCATCAATCTTGCCACCGGCGAGGCCACCCGGGAAAAAGACATCTCCATCGAGGCGGGAAACTACCCCTATGGAATGGCCTGGCGCCCTTCCGACGGAACCCTGCTGGCCACCGGGAACAACCTGGTGCAGTATGATCCGGCCGGGGGAACGGCTACCAACATGGGCCTTTTGACCTTGGCTCCTACCGGCCGGGGAATAGCCTTCGGCGTGGACGGTGCGGGCACGGAAACTCTGTACATGGGCGGCTTTGACACCCTGTATGCAGTTGACACTGTTTCAACGCCAGGCACCGTCTCCAACTTGGGAGTAATGCCCTTCACTGATGCCAATCTGGTCGACCCATTTTTCTCGGCCACCTCCGGGGTGTTGGCTTTTCAATCCCTGGCCACCAGGCCAGATGGAAGGATTCTGGGGCTGATGAACGGCACGGGTGACCAGGTATCATATCTGGTGGAGATCCAGCCCCTCGCTCCCGTTCCCCCCGATGCATCTTTGTTGACCATGGTGGAAAGACGTCTGGATGGTCTGGTGTATATCCCGGATGCCGTCGGCAAGATTCCTCCCGGCCAGGTGACAGGGTTGTCGTTTTCCAATGGACTGAACTCGATTCTGCTCAACTGGACAAGTAACCATACGGCGAACTCATACAAGGTATATTGGTCCTCCTCCTCCATGGGTGGGGACACCGGGCTGGCGGAAGGTTCCTTCACGACAGGCAAACCAATGGCTGTTCACTCCGATGTGATTCCCGCCACCACATATTACTATATTGTTGTTGCCTCCAACTCTGCCGGGCAGGGGATTGCTTCAGCTGAGTTTTCCTGGATGGCCAGTCCCGTCAGTTTTCCGCCTGGCAACGTAACAGCGGAAGCGCTGGGCGTAGGCATCGGTGTAAACTGGTACCGGGTGCCTGGCGCGGAAGGATACAACCTGTACTGGGCTTCGGTACCCATGGCGGGCAATACCGCCAATGCGGAAGGAATTGTGAACACCATGGAACTGGGCTCTTTCCTGAACCAGGGATCGGGAACCTATTACTTCATGGTGACGGCCTACAACAGCACGGTGGAAACCGCCCCCTCGTTCGAGATATCCGCGACCACCAGCGTTCCGCAGCAGTATTTCGATTTCGATAACGGAACCCTGCAGGGCTGGACCGCCGACGGACTGTGGCACCTGAGTGACAGGGGTGCGCTTTCCGGCAGCCATCTGGTCCGCTTCGCCCATCCTGTCTCCGGAACATTTGCTCTCCCCGTCCCGGCCACGGGGCAACTGGTGTCCCCGGAGATAACGCTTTCTCCCACCACGACGGCCATGACCTTCTTCTACCGGCAGCAGGGGGAAAACGGAGACGGAGTTACTCCGTTTTCTTACGACAAGATGACCGTGGAAATAAGCACGGACAGCGGAGCCACCTGGCCGATGATTCTGGCCACGACTCCGGAACGTCAGGGAAGTTATCGCGGTTTCCCGGTTGACCTGTCTGCCTATGCCGGTCAGACGGTGATGCTGAGGTTCAACTACAACTCAGGAGATAATGTCAGCAATGAATTCTTCGGGGTGTATCTGGACAGCATCACCATCTATTGATTCGGGGGAAGGGGGTGGTTGAAGCCGGCTCCGCGCCGGCAGTTGTACCAAGGCGGGCCTTCACGGCCCGCCTTTTTTTTGCAAGGCTCCTTGCGGTTATTCAGTCATTCCGGGCCGGATGGCGTTGCGGGTGCGTTCGGCATGGGCCCGCTGCAAGGCGCTGCTCCAGGCGGCCAGCCGGTCCTGGAGCGCCTTGCCTTCACCCGGCGCGGAACCATCGGCAAATGCGGTGAGGGCCTGGATCATGCTAAACCGGAATGTGCCGTCGCCGCCGGCCAGCAGGGCGGCCAGCGCTTTCAGCCCGCCCGACTGCGGGCCGCGCCCGGCCAGCGCCGCCTGGGCTTTGCGCAGCAGCAGGCTCAACAGGCCCGCCCCTCCGGCGCCGCCTCCCTGGCGGGTCTGGATCTCCCAGCGTTCAAGCACCGGTTTCCAGTAGCGTGCCGGATCAAAGCCTTTCAGGGGCGCGGCCTCGGCAAAGTATGCCGCCACCAGGCCGTGGGCGGCAAACTGCCCCCATACCGCCGTGAACGAGCGGCGGGGGAATTCCGGCAGGCTGTCCGCTCCGGACCGGGGAGCCGGAGGAACCAGGTCCAGCAGCACATCCAGCCGTGACTGTAAAAGGCGCAGCAGGGGCAGGCGGAATCCGAAGTTGGCCACCTGTCCCTTCAGCGTGCGCCAGGTTTCGCTGGAGCGGAAGTCGTCATCGCTTCCCTTTTCCCGCAGTTCCGCCCAGTGTCTGAGATAAACCAGGGTGTTGAATATTCTCTGGTGCAGGTGGCTTTCCATACGCTTGGTCAGTGACTTGTACAGCTTTGCGCCGTCGCTCCCCGGAGGCATGCGTTGCACCAGGGCATGCACCTCAAGGGGCAGCCGGTTCAGCAGCTCCTGCTGCTCAGTACTCAATCTAACGCCCGGCACCAGGCAGCGCCGGGCCAGGCCCTCGGCCTCCAGTGCCGAAGATTGTCCGGCAACCCGGTCCAGCAGCAGGGGGGCGGGGGGGGAGTTGGCGCCGTCCAGGGTCTCATAGTCCTCACATACCGACGCCATCTGTTCCACGGCGCTGGAAAGACGCAGCCGGGCCGAGCGGAGAAAATGCAGCAGGTTGTCCCGCCGCATGCTTTCATATTCAGGGTGCAGGGAGGGGGGGAGGAAGTTCACCTGCCGGTTCAGTTCATCCACCTCGTTCAGGGCCTTCTGGAGTTCAGCGTCCAGATCCTTCCGGAGGTTATCCAGGTATTCCTGGTAGGATTCCTCCACGGCCGTCCGCATTTCCAGCGGGAGGCGTCCCTGCTCCAGCAGCTTTTGCATTTCCTCCAGGCAGCCCTTGCGGACCTCGCGGGGATGCTTTTTGAGGCTCATGCCGGTCTTGCGTGCGAAGGCGTTCAGGTGCTGTTCCAGGGCCGGGGTGGCGATGGTGCCCTGGGCCAGCAGGGTGAGCTGAACCTCCAGCCCCATGGGGGCGGGTTCACCGGGTGCGTCCTGCCGGTAGACGTCCTGGGTCCAGACCGACTCCCGCAGGAAGATATCGCCCAGCATCCTCGCCAGTACGGCCCGGGAGGCGGTGAGCAGGGTCTCGGCGGTGGTCTTATCGGCCATCACCAGGCGGATGGTGTAGTTTCTGTTCAGGGCATCGTAGGAGTAGGAGGAGGCGGGCAGGCTCATGCCGCGGGGCAAGGCCCCCTGTTCGGACTCAAAGGCGGTGCGGGTGTACACGATGATGTTTGGAACCAGCCCCCCCAGGGAAAACCCCAGCCGCTGGGAGAATACAGCCATGCCGGCCAGCCAGTCCGCCAGGGTCTTGCGGACGTTATCAGGCAGGGTCTGTCCGCCGCCGTCCTGCCGGAACCGCACGGCCCGGCGGTAACGCTCCGGGTCCGGTCCGGTGGGAGCGCGCTCCTGGTCGTGGGCTTTGAGCTGGCTTTCAAAGGCCTGCCGGGCACTGCTGGAAAACCGTTCCTCCAGCAGGGCCTCGAACCGGTCGGCCTGCTGGCCTTCGGCGTTCGGGGCGCTTTGGGTGACTCCGTTTCTCCCGGCCATCATTCCTCCCCGCGATGTTGCTTCCTGCGGCTGGTTACTATGATCTTCTGCTGTGACCTGCTGCTGTGAACAGCTGGCATCCTGCTTCCCCCTTGATATCACATTTCGGAGAAATTTGCCCGGCTCCGGCGGAAAAGGCTTCCGCCGGAGCCGGATGCGGGTTTCCAACGTCGTCAGTTACCGGCCATGAGCTGCCGGATTACGGTCTGCATGATGCCCCCGTTGCGGTAGTAGCCCACCTCAACGCGGGTATCAATGCGCGACTGCACCTGGAAGCTCATCTGCGAGCCGTCGTCCTTGTGGGCGACCACCGTCAGCTCACACATGGGGGCCATGTTGTCGCTGATACCCAGGATGTCGTACTGCTCCTCACCGGTGAGCCCATGCCCGGCCAGGGTTTCCCCATCCTTGAACACCAACGGCAGCACTCCCATGCCTACCAGGTTGGAGCGGTGGATGCGCTCGAAGCTCTCGGCGATGACGGCCTTGATGCCCAGCAGGAAGGTGCCCTTGGCCGCCCAGTCCCGCGAGGAGCCCGTGCCGTACTCCTTGCCGCCGAAAACAACCAGCGGCACGCCTTCCTCCCTGTAGCGCATGGAGGCATCGTACACCCGCAGCTTCTCACCGGATGGCAGATGCTTGGTCCAACTGCCCTCGGTGCCGGGAACCATCAGGTTCTTGATGCGGATGTTGCCGAAGGTTCCGCGGGTCATGACGCGGTCGTTGCCGCGCCGCGCACCGTAGGAGTTGAAGTCTACCTTGGTGACTCCGTTGCCGATGAGGTACTCGCCCGCCGCACTGTCCACGGCGATGCCGCCGGCCGGCGAAATATGGTCGGTGGTGGTGGAGTCCCCCAGCACCAGCAGCGCACGGGCCCCCTTGACGTCACTGACCGAGCCCACCTCCAGCGAGAAGTCGTCGAAGTACGGCGGCTCCTGGATGTATGTGGACTTGTCATCCCACTCGTACAGGTCTCCGCCGGAAACATTGATTTTGTTCCAGCGGTCGTTGGCCCGCATCACGTCAGTGTAGCGAGTCTTGTACATTTCCGGCCGAACCGAGGAGGCAACCGCGTCGTTGATTTCCTTGGTGGTGGGCCAGATATCCTTCAGGAATACCTGCTCGCCGTTGGAACCTGTGCCGATGGCCTCGGTGGTGATGTCCTTATTAACGGTGCCGGCCAGGGCGTAGGCTACCACCAGGGGCGGAGAGGCCAGGTAGTTGGCCTTCACCTGCTGGTTGAGCCGCCCCTCGAAGTTCCGGTTGCCGCTGACCACCGCTGATACGATCAGGTCTTCCTCCTTGATGGCGTTGCTAACATCATCGGGCAGGGGGCCGCTGTTGCCGATGCAGGTCGTGCAGCCGTAGCCTACGATGTTGAAGCCCAGCTGCTCCAGGGAGCCCAGCAGGCCCGCATCCTTCAGATAGTCGGCCACCACGCGGGAGCCGGGGGCCAGGCTGGTCTTGACGTAGGGGGCCACCTTCAGCCCTTTTTCCACGGCCTTTCTGGCCAGGATTCCGGCGCCGATCAGCACGGAAGGGTTGGAGGTATTGGTACAGCTGGTTATGGCGGCCAGCACCACCGATCCCTGCTCAAGCCGGGCCGATCCGTTGCCGGTGGAGACATCCCGGCCCTTGGCCAGGTCGCCCGCGGGCTGTCCGAATCCGCGCTCGGCCACGGGTGCGCTGAAGGACTTGACGAAGCCGTCCTTCATGCCCGTCAGCGGGATGCGGTCCTGGGGGCGCTTGGGGCCGGCCAGGTTGGCCTTCACGGTGCTCATGTCCACGGTGAGGTTGGTGGTGTACTCCGGGGTCGGTGCGCCTTTTTCAGCGAACAGGCCCTGGGTCTTGAGATACTTTTCCACCAGGTCCAGCCGGTTTTCGTCCCGGCCGGTGGTGCGCAGGTAGGCCATGGTCTGCTCGTCCACGGGGAAGAAGCCCATGGTGGCACCGTATTCGGGCGCCATGTTGGCCACGGTGGCGCGGTCCGCCAGACTGAGCTGGGCCGCTCCGGGGCCGTGGAATTCAACGAATTTGCCCACCACGCCCAGCTTGCGCAGTTGTTCAGTCACATACAGCACCAGGTCGGTGGCCAGTACGCCGTCTGCCAGTTCACCATCCAGGCGCACGCCCACCACCTCCGGAGCCAGCATGTAGTAGGGCTGGCCCAGCATGGAGGCCTCGGCCTCTATACCGCCCACGCCCCAGCCCAGCACGCCCAGGCCGTTGACCATGGTGGTGTGGGAGTCGGTGCCCACCACCGTATCCGGATAGGCCACCGTTTCGCCGTCCTGCTCGGTGGTCTGCACCACCCGGGCCAGGTATTCCAGGTTCACCTGGTGCACGATGCCGGTGGAGGGCGGCACGGCCAGGAAGTTGTTGAAAGCTGTCTGCCCCCAGCGCAGGAACTCGTAGCGCTCCTTGTTGCGATCGAACTCGATTTCCTCGTTGCGGTCCAACGAATCGTTGGAGCCGAAGTGATCCACCTGCACCGAGTGGTCAATCACCAGCTCGGTGGGAATGAGGGGGTTGATCTTCTTGGGATCGCCGCCCAGCCTCTTCATGGCGCCTCGCATGGCGGCCAGGTCCACCACGGCTGGCACGCCGGTGAAGTCCTGCATCAGCACGCGGCCCACCATGAAGGGGACCTCGCCGCTGGGAATCTGCTTGGCACTCCAACTGGCCAGGGACTTGACGTCGTCCTCGGTGACCACCCCATTGCCGGCGAAGCGCAGCACGGCCTCCAGCAGAACCCGGATGGAGTAGGGCAGCCGGGAGAGCGTACAAAGTCCGGCTTTTTCCAGGGCGTCCAGGCGGTAAATGGTGACGGGCCCGGCCTTGGTTTGCAGGGTGTCACGGGCTTTAAAAGGATCTGAGCGGGTCATGGTGCTTTTTTCTCCTTCAAGTTGTTGATTTTTTCCTGTCCGTGCCAGGGCGTTGCCGGGACTCCCCGGAGCAGCCGGGCCTGTTTTCCGGCAGGGGCAGCGTTGCGGCAGCCAGCCGGTAAGGACAGGGCGATCCCGCAAATGCCCGCTGGATTCAACCGGGCCACCGGTTGGAAAAACCGGGCTGGCCGGGGCGGCTCCGCGCAATTCCGGCAGGATCAGGTAATTTGCACAATAAACAAGGGATAGCGCCTTTTTTCAAAGGAGGAAACCCTTGTTTCGCAGTTTTTTCAAGAACACTCCCGGTCCGGGGACGGACCGCCGGAGGAATTCCCCATTCCTCTACGCGGGACAATATAGCATGCCTGTCCGGGGAGTAAAATCCCGATAACAAGAAAAGCTCATCGGAAAAATGGCTCAGTCCGGCGGGGGCCAGGCTCCGCCGCTGTAATAACACTGCCGGGCCGTGCTATGATTTTGGCGGCACCAGATTATTTATTAATAAAAACACGCAGGGAGATTTCCACATGCCGCTTGAGACATGGCTGGCCTTCACGGCGGCCACCGCCGTGCTGCTGCTGCTGCCGGGGCCCACGATAATGCTGGTGATCAGCTATGCCCTGAGCAGGGGGCGAGGCGTGGCCGGCTGGATGGCCCTGGGGGTTGTGCTGGGGGATTTCACCGCCATGATACTTTCCCTGGCGGGGATGGGACTGGTGCTTTCCGCCTCGGCAGAGCTGTTCACCGGACTGCGTTGGGCGGGCGCGTTGTATCTGGTGTACCTGGGGCTGAGGATGTGGCTGGGGGCGGGGGGCTGGGAGCCT
>Ga0224501_10004223_pt1 | contig 11344 bp, 9 predicted proteins | sample SF_Oct11_sed_USG_4_FD_169105 | JGI IMG/M metagenome (GOLD analysis project Ga0224501, IMG submission 169105) | Sediment microbial communities from San Francisco Bay, California, United States - SF_Oct11_sed_USGS_8_1 | ecosystem: Environmental > Aquatic > Marine > Sediment | place: USA...
GTAAGCCAAGATTACTATTATTGGTATACATGACAAATGGCAGAAAATTGCATCAGTTCTCAGAGGTTCCTTTGGTACAGGAAGATCGCGTTTTCAATTAGCGAGATCTATTGGGGCCCAAATGAGAACATCTCGGTCAGATTCCATAGAAGCTTGAAATTAGCTTGTCTATAGCGCTGTCCAATATACTGCCAAATGCTGCCCTTCACTTTTAGGGTCCTGGTGAGAGGAGATCTAAAACTCACCAGTCCATTTGTGTCCGCGGGTTGTAGGTTGAATGCCCTCACAATATAAACACGCACGATACACGATATTGGCTCAGTGGACGGTAAGTCTCTGAACACGTAATCCGGCTTAACCCGGTCAGACTCAGTGTGTGACTGCCTCAGTGCGTGCACCCGCATATTTCCCTGTAAAACAAGTTGCCTTTGCACGTGTGATATAAGCGACGATAGCAAATCAAGATCCTGTAAGACTCATATATCATGATGAATCAACTCTCACAAACTTTATTGTATTAGTAGTTCAATTAAAAGAAAGTGGTGGATATTCACAGGACTAGTTTAACCATTGATATGAATATATGAACCCGCAAATGGCAATGAGTACGCATTACAAGGCTTACCCGCCAACAGTTTCATTGAGTTCTAACGTCATCAAAACGGAACAGTTTCACTGAAATCGCTGTAGATTTAATGGAAAAAACAGAACACTCCGTAAATAAGATGCATGCTAAATCGGAGTTGCTTACCCTTTGACATAAAGGAAAAAAAATTGTGATACAATAGTTTATGTCTATGTAATATCAGAGGCGAATCATTATTCAGTTTGCAACGCATGTTTACCTTGAATATTGCAACAGTCTTCTGGTTGTCAGCTTCCAGATTTTTACCCTCGGTCAGGGAAAAGGGCACGAGAAAGTCGGTGAAGCGTTCTAGTCCAGACACATTCTCCAGTTCTGTTTTGTATATCTATAGATTATAGCGAGTTTACATGACGGTGTTCGCATGGAGATGAGTGGTAAGTGGTACACTCAGCATCAACGCTGGGGTGTTCAAACATGCATTGGCACTAGCCTCACTGTTATGCTTTGCACTATTTTTCCCAGCGGTGACCATACATAGTGCAGATCTTGATCACGTCAGCAGACTCCCACTCCCGGTGTAGAGGCCAAAATGGAATTCAGTAGAGTGGCAAACTCAAATCAGCGCGGTCATTGGTTACCGCTTGCAGCCTGCACATTTCATTGCTGGTGCACAGGATGAGTGCATCAATTTTCAGTGGTTCTTAAAACCTATTCAATGTTCGCGATTTCACCTCACCAGCTAGGCTTACGAAAAAGAACCCAGCTCCCAGAAGCATGCGAACCAGAGCGAAATTGCCTGTTTCTGTCCATGAAATCCATGCACAGATTTGCGCAGGGCTTTACGCATAGAATCGTGTCAGTGTGCTTGGGACCAATTTGGAACAGTGACCTAGTTGATATGAGTTCTTGTTTAGTGACAAGCTGACTCACCTTGAGTAGACCCCCTGGGGCTCCGTGTTTGAGATAATGACCGGCCTTGCCATGCTCACCAGCAGAGGCATAGAATTTGCTCCACCAATCGAATATAAACTGATGATCAGGAGGCTACAGCACAGTGCACTAATAGATCAACAGACTCAAGTCTCATAGCTGGGTACATATGGCGATATTAGTCATATTACAAGTACCACCTGCGGACAAACATGTTGCACAAAAGTTATCTTCCCCTAGTATTTGTCTCCTTTGTCATTAGGATTAGCTGAGTGGATCTTCTGACAAAGAAGTGGAGGTCGAAGCTTCTTTACAAGACAGCTTTCAGCATGAATTTCAGGCTGCGAAATCACAGGAGCGAGTTTTCATGAAAGTTGGCTTCAACAAACCCATAATCTGTGTGTAACACAACTGAACACCCCAACGGTTAACGAATAGTGTTGGAACAAAGATGCCTACCTTTGTCGCCCCAAACGACATGTCAATCTTCAAATCATCTGTTGGGATAACTAAATGACCCAAAACACACTTTTTAGTTTAGTTTATGACACACCCCATGAATACACAGCACAAGTACAAAGAACATAACCAAAAAACACAATACAACACAGCACAATGTCACACAGCATAATGTAACACAGTGCAACCACAGCCGCAACACAAGACAATCAATGCAACTCAACACAACCCAACAATGAACTAACCTGGCAAAACTACATCTGGTCCTTTCTTAGAGTAGAATGGTGCCATGTTTATAAGTTCGTACACTCCTCGCACTTTAGACCCCTTGTCTTTCAGTTTTATCATCAGGGGAGAGAGATAAGCCTGATCAATACTCAGCTCCTAAACATAGACATTGATATTCATCTACGAATCAATTTTTCTGAACTCAGAACTGCACTTCAACCATTTAACCATACAAATGGAACCCAACTTGCAATCATTTTAAAAATTCACTTCTCTAGGATGCTGTTGGCTATTGGCTGTTGGCTATTGGCTATTGGCTATTGGCTGTTGGCTATTGGCTGTTGGCTATTGGCTGTTGGCTAGGATACTCACAGTTTCCAGAATAAGTGTGGGTGGATTGAAGTTTGAATTTTTGATGACCTTAGCAATTTTTGTCGAAGAGACCATTTCATTGTTGCATTCGAATTGAATAAATGGTTGCATTGTGTTGGCGATATTCCGAAGACCCCAGCAGAGAATCTCGATATGTACTGGCAGTGTAGACGGCTTAAGGTGACGAGGTATTAAGTATCTGGATCCACACCGTATTGGAGGCAAAAGCTTATGATTTTTATCTTTCTGCAATTAGAAAAAGACTAGTTATTCCAACCGCCTTGAAGAGTGACTGAGAACGCATCGTTTTGGCAATTGAATCTAACTGTTGTTCACAAGCACACCAAAAAAGGCAAATACTGTAACTTTGTCTTTTGAGGTGAACATTCTATGATGTCATACTACATGTACAAACACCTCTACACACCGACTACAGCCCATTTAGTAAAAAAATAACTTATCCTTGTATCTAGCTGATTCTCACATACCAGATAGAGCTCGAATGCAGCCAGTATTTCACCACCATCTCTGTTACCAGAGGTGATAGGAAACCATTGCAGTCGCGTGTGTTTACCAATCGCCTGCGTCAGCTTCATATTTGGTATGCAAACAAACTCCCCGAGAAAATCATCTTCATCCTACAGCCATACCCTCTAATGTTATCAAACATGGCATGAACATTTGACAATAATTATAACTCCGCTGGTGGTAGAGGTTAGACAGCTGTAGAGCAGTGCGATACTAGAGTAGCTCAGCGTTAAATCGCCGGGTTTCAACTAATATGAATAATCTACCCCTACCCCTCTCTACCATGCTACAGTTGATGATTGTCATTTATTATTTTCTCCTTTTTAATTGTTCGGACTGTTGTTATTGTTGTTGTTGTTGTTGTTGTTGTTGTTGTTAATTGTTGTTATTTGTAGTTAACTACTCGGGCGATTGGCCGTCCTGTTTACTGGACCTCAAGTCCGAGACTTGTTAAAGTGGTAGGAGTGAGGCTCATAATCACAATGGGAGCCCGTTGTGAGTGGGATTCAAACCCAGGTTTTCACGGTAGCGAGCCCAGCGCTCTACCACTGAACTATCTTGTTAATGTCGTTATCCCTATCGCCATTATGAGTATATCAGTCTTGGTTGAATAATGCTACATACCTCATCCTTGTCATAGACCTGCACTGTAACAAATAACGCCTCAGTCACCATGATAGAGGTGGGGTGCCCATAGATGTGTAGTGACTCAAAATACAGGGTCTCATCCCAAACCGGACACAGTATAGATGACATGGTCTGGGTATCCTGGGTGTGCTGCAGCAGACTCACTCTTACATACACGTCTGCAATTGATAATCAGACCTTTAAACGGACAGTGACTGTGTTCACTAACAGAAAACAGATTCTTGTGATTAAGGCAGTATGACCTGTGAATTGAAAAAGTTGCTATGATTGATTTGTTGCTCAATTGGACTTTAACAATTAAATATGCAAAAATATATCTTCCAAACATAAATCACTTGCACCTGAACATCAGAGGAGCTTTAAAAATCAGAGGCTGTTGCTTTCAAACAGACATATTACCAGAGAGACCGCTGTCATCACCCGCCATTAGTCCTCTTCCCTTACTAATATAGGCTCTCAGCTCATACTCAAAACTCTCTGCAAAGCACATTTCAAATGTTTGAGTTCTTTTTAGAACTATTATAGGCAGTGATATGAAATTCTCGCAACTTATTGGAATGTAATACTCCTTGCATGGATAGAGATCACCTACGCATAACAAATTGTCACACCATAGATAAGCGAGTCTGTAATACATACCGCTGTAAGTGAGATAGATCCGTGGCACAGATTTGTTCACTGATCGATTTTTACCCTACAATAAGCGAGTTCTTAGATTTAAATTCAGATGATTTGCTACTCGAGTTCCTGAATTTAACCCCTACTCAAACTCTTAATAGTCAGGGCCCATAGGCACTGATTTGTTGATGACAACGATGCGTCTTGTTATTATGGAACTCAGCTCCATGACTCCATGACTCCATTGTTAGACTTGGCTAATTTCTGCTCAGTTTCTACTTGACCCTAACATATCAACAAAATTGGAAGATTCAGAGTTTACTGTAACTCACTGGCACATCGAACAGGTTGAGTGCTGTGCCTTTGTTGCCGACAAGTGGGCGGTGCCACCGACGTCTCCTCACCACGTCACCCCGCTTCTCAACACAGTGAAAAGATAAGGTGAAGGCTGGCGCGTACTCCCAGCCACGGTCAGCGTTATCAACCTGCATGGCAACGAGTGTGTTAACCAGACCATAGTCTAAACTGATAACATACGAGCTGTATAGCTGATGTTGCACACCATAACAATAGATCAATGATATACAATTAAAGGCTACCTGAGGTTTTTAGATTCAGTTAGACCATGATTTTTTGTAAAGATAATAGGGGTAATCATTTTTAAGATAGATCTACAGCGTACACATTTTCGCTTGATTACCTTAGATTTAATAGGTTGAAAAACCCTTGTACGGGCGATTCTACAACGCCGCTTCGTATGTTGGGTTCGCTCAATGTGAGTGAATCTCTCTGACTTTGTATTATCATTGTACTCCCAGCCTGTTAATATATAGCATATATAACACATAAAATATTATTCATATGATTCGCAATATATCTAATATACAATACACGTAATATACAGTACACATAATATATAATACATGAAGGTTATAATACATGTAATTTATAACACATGTAATATATAGGGCCTAATAACTTATAACACATTTAATACATAATACATTAAGTATATAGGCCATTTAATATATAAGAGCCAATCAGAACATAATATACCCATCCGCAGTGTACCCCAACAGCTAAGACCTGCCATTCAAAAAGATTTCTAATTTATTTTCTGTGTTATGAGAAGTTGATTTCAAATTTACAACACTGCAAACTTATTATAAGTCACTGTAACCACACCACTGGATTGCACAGGGCGAAAAATGCCTCAAATTTATTGGATGACAATTATACTGATACTGAGAATAATATGACTGCAGGGTAAAATCAGTTGAATGTTGTGAGCTGTCAGAAACAACAGCTGGCTACGACTGACCAGCAGAGTCAGTGGAGACTCTCTTATCTAGTTTCCAGCCTCCTTTCCATTGCCAGTTTTCTGGCGGTTTCATCTCTTCAATTCCCAGATCTCCATTAACCGGCTCAAGGTTCTGCAGAAAATTAGTTCTAAATTCAAACATACTCACAGGAAGGAACCTGCACACGCGTACTTCAACAGTGCAAAATGATTTTCATATACTGTATACCTATAAGGCTAACACATGTGCATTGTATCTGATTATAACTCTCACCTCGTATGTGTACCAGGTTGTCGCGCCATTCCAGCTATCTCCCTCCCGCTTCTGCCATTTGTAAACCATGTCATTCACAGGCATTTTACTTTCATCAGCTCTAAATGAAGAAACTTCAGCACATGAAGCAGTAACTTTTTACAAAATGCTTATTTACAGGGTCTATTAGCGATAAATTCTCATAAAAGTGTTGTTCTCTAAATATTGCTCTCTACATCGTGTGCTTTTTCGAAATGGCCACTTCCTCAAAAATGAGACTTCAATTTCAATGATATCAGGGAATGTAATTCGTACAGTCACAACTAGAGCAGCAGTAAAATTTCCACTGAATCACCTGCATTCAGAGGCGACTTGCCAGTCACCGCTCCATTTCCAGCCATTGGGCAGTTTAAACGAATCCTTGTCAAGGCAGATACCTCCCGTTTTATCTGACCAGACGGGTATGGGAAGTTTAGATGAGACCCAACCTGTGCCATCGAATCTTTGATTCTCATACTGTTCGAGAATCAGAGAGAATGAAATCAGAAGGATCCATAACACTCTTATTAGTGATGTGACATAAGTGACAAGTCGCAATGCTACCTGACATGTGTCTGAACAAGTTCCTTGTTGCATTATTTCCCATAATGAATATACGGAAACATAAGTGTCAGCAAAAGAACTTTTACAGGACAATATTGGATTTATATTTTTTACTCACGGTTTCAGCAAATACACCGATGTGGCCATCATCTTGTTTTTTGAGCCAGTCCCCCTCGTTTTCTCTCCGTCCAAGCCAGAGTCGAGCTCTGACCACAACAACCGTCCTCTCAGGCTTGCCCGGTCTCTATAAAAAAGGCACAAAACAAATTTAAGCTACATCACTAGCCGCTTGCTGAGACGAACCTTTACTGCACCACTAATGTCATAATAAGTTGCGCGCATGAGACTGGGGAGTTTTCCAAACGACTCCTAACCATTGACAAGATGCATAAAACAATAGTGAGACTTGTTTGTTTTCTAGGCTGTTAAGTGTATTGCCTAATACAGTTTGTGTTTGTCTATGGCATGGAGTCAGAGGACAACTCTATGGTCTATGGGAATGGGTATCCTAGTCACATCATAACCATCTCATTCACCTTAAAATTTAGTGGTTGAATAAGGTTGCAGAATCTTCCACTGGTTTTCTTACTTCCAGCCTGGAAAATCTCATGGGCTCTAACTCGACAATAGGCATATCTCTTACTGTCCACGAGCAGCCAGATAATCACATCTGGTATGCTGATTTGAATCTGAAATATGCGGAGGGCATTATGGTATTAGAATCCATGCCACAAACATAACAAAGCCATTCTCCGCGTACATGTATGTAGTAGTGATGCTACCATTTTAATTGAGTAGAAACGGAGTTTCTCTGATGCAATTAGGATCAGCTTAGCTTTTTCTCATACTAGTAGAAGACGAATGTGCAGTGGATTTTAAACCAAAATCAAATCAAAACTTCGCGGACAGAATCCACACATACATCTGCAGCCAGATCTCGGATGGATTGTTGTATATTCCTTAGTTCTGCCATGGTGTCTTCGATAACAGTGGCCTGCTGAAGCACCTCTAACACCTTCTGCTTTAGTAATCTGAGAGAAGTGCATCGTCTTTCCAAGTAGTAATTGTCAAGTGGAGTAAATACATATCCACTTTTACCATAGCAGTCAGAGATATCCTTCTCCAACCTACTGAAATGATGCGCACAGTTGTCAATTCACAGCACGAGGTGGCCCATTGCATACTTCAGTACTGTTTGCATGTGGAAGTACTGCATGCAATGAGGCAAATACTTGGGATGGCCCTAGCAGAGAGTAAGTCTTCCACCTTGATTTATTGAAAATGAGCTTCTTTCGAGATGGGAATCAGACAGTTTTATCTTACCTAATGGCTGTTTTGGTGTCACTAAGAGTGGCCACAATTAGTTGAGTCACTCGATCGGTATCAGATCTCTTTCCAACCATGCCCTCTATCTCTTTCAGCGAGACCTCCTGGAATAATATGATGCGCATCAAGACATTTCTTTTCAGCCAAAAAATCAACATAAATGGCTCCATGAGACAAACAATGCGCTCGTTGACTGAATTAGGGAATTAATGTTCAACAGCTCATTTTGCAATCAGGGTGGGAAAGCTTTTACCGTGGTTATAAGTGTGAACAGTAATAGAGTCAAAAATTTTCTCACAGTTCTCCGGGAATAAAAGAAATGAGCAATTGGCATTTTGTTATAATTTCAGTATCATTATTTAGTGATAAATTAGGTAAAAACCTGCTTCTTTCATTACCTGTAATTGTACACTCATGATGATCCATAAGTAAAAATCCGGTACAGAACATCAAAGGATGTCCCGAACGTACCATCAAAGAACCATGCCGGCTTGACCCTGGCTCTTATACTGCTCCGCTTGCCCATTACCCCGCCCGCCCGAAGAGCCAGGTAACCTGGTTAGAATGATCACTCACCAGTTGCTGGTCTAGTTTGAGGATAATATTGCTGCAGATTATCCTATGTTCACAGTCCTCCCAGTAGCAGTCCACCATTAGTACTGGTTTTCTAGCTCCCCATGACAGGAAGTGATTAGCCTTCCCATCATACACTGGTACAGTGGGTACTGTGGTGCTGGCGGACACTGCCATACTTTTATCCAAGCTGTTTCCAAAGTTGCCTGGCAATTCCAAGCCACTTTTGTTATTCAGTTATAACTTGACATCCGATTTAACGGACAATAGAAGCTAAGACTTACGTGAGGAGCTCATTCTCTCAGTGGCTGCTCAATATGACTAAGGCTTGAATCAAGGATCTGTCGATCATGAGCCAAGCGCTCTAGCCACTGAGCAATACCACTCACTATCCCTTAGCAAATTACCGAGCTTAGCTTCATTGAACATCCCGCTATCCCCTTTTACTCATGAAAGCGTAATACATGTAGTACACAATATTGCTTTCCTTCACCAGTTAACATCATCAATAAGCAGTTACCGATAGAAAGTTCGAAGCACACTCTATCCTCCGTCCCATCCATGATTATGGCATCCATGAGCACTCCAAAGAGTTTATATCTCCGTCGTTCTATGTACCGCTGCAACAATAAGCCAGATTGTCCACAGAGGGTCCTCCACAAGTGATTGATGAGCCAGCTCCAAATCTTATCTCACGGAAACAGTGATTTTCATGTAAACATAACTAAAAAAGTGGCAAAGACAGTCAGCAGACACATAGTGATTATTTATATACATGTGATAAATGTGTCAAGACACACCAAACCTGTAAGTGCTTAGTGATTGCTGGTGGATTTTTGGAGAAGACGATCACATGTTCTGTATATGTGCAGGACAGTTGCATGAGAACTCTTCCTCTATAGGCGCAGCCTTCCACCTAAAACATTGGGCTATTCTTTCATTTTTAAGCTAGGATTAAAGTGAGGGGCTCATACTCACAACGGGAGCCCACCATGAGTGGGATTCGAAGCCAGGTTCTCACAGTTGCGTTTATGGAATGTACTTTGTTGGAGACACCAATATTAAATAAAGATATTGAAGCGATCAAAACTGAAAATGAGAATGATCATACCTCTCCTTTATTCATAGCCTCTGCGGACTCCATAGAAGCTGCGGATTCTCTAGCTGATCCATAAAAGTTGATGAATGCTGGCCCAAATGTTGGCAGAAATCCTTAAAAAAAGAAATTTATTATGATTTTTATCATCTCAGACACCTGCTGCAGAGTCATTGTAAATGCAAGCAACCAAGAGTCTACATGGTATAGAATCCCAAATTGTTGCTGTTTTTATTTTGGTGTTTATAGACCCATGCATGCCTTTCTTGCTTCGCCCCTAGGCCTATTCCATAGTATCGCATAGATGTTGGTCAACACGACTACATTTTATTGCGTACACCAAGACTGAATTACGTTGCCTCATGAGCCGTCTTATATAAGTCTATCAGTCTACCCGCTAGATTCTAGATTACAGAATCATGCTAATGGAGTCGTAAAGGGTTCAATCGAGTTGCTAACCTCTTGCATCATGAGAATGGAACCAATTAGTCACCAAAATGATACTCACCGCATACACCAGTCTCTGATAGATCATGCAGCAAGATGCGCCGCGTACCAATCAGATCAGCACTCGTTATCAGATCCCAGTCATACAGCTCGAGGGTGATATTTTCAGCAACGGTAGGAATCTACAGGCAATTTAAGTCGTGCTTAGTGAGATTAGCTGGGAACTTGGCCATACAGAGTGGCCACACCCAACAAACTAAGCCACTCAATTCCGCCCAACTTCATGGCTACAATAGGTTGGACCACCAATTGGCGTACACTTATGGACAGTATTACCTGAGACCATTACCTGAAGTGAACATCTCAATGATTCATTCCACTCTGGGTGATCGGTTTCTCGAATAACCGCAGTTTTCATCTGGAAAAAAAAAGATATTAGGGGCAGTTGAGTCACATGCAAGTCAACCTGGTCTCTGTCAATAATAGAGATCCTTCAATTCAACATATGCTGCAGGAGACATCACTGAACTGGTCTTTCTTACAAAGACAGACAAAATAAATCTAACCAGGTTATTCAGGTATCTAGCTGTGAGACTTGTCCTGCCTGAAACCCAGATCACACAGAATGCTGGTTTTGAACTTTAAACAGTGTGAAACTTGCTGTAGCCGCTAATTTGGCAATAACTGCAGATTAGCTTACCCGATTATTTCCAATGGTCACTTCTAGGCACGGGTCCACAAGATCAACAGTGCGACCTGTGGCTGCAACCAGCTGTCTCCATTTGTCTCGTACTAAGGCACCTGTCCCATAATCCACTACAACAGCAAATGGTAGCTCAGCTGCATGAGTATTTTCACAAGCACAATCAATAGCCTTTTGGCTAGTGAGGCTAAGTGAAGCCATATAATATGGTATGACATGACATGACATGACACGACACGACATGACACGACACGATACGATACGATATGACACGATACGATACGACATGATACGATACGACATGATACGATACGATATGATACGACATGATACGATACGATATGATACGATACGATATGATACGATATGATACGACATGATATGATACGATATGACATGATACGATACGACATGATACGATACGACATGATACGATATGATATGATACGACATGATACGATGCGATATGATACGATACGATATGATACGATATGATACGACATGATACGATACGATATGATTTTCGCTTGTTTCATCACACACTATAACATACCATCTCTGGAACATGATGATCGAATGAAGTTTGAAACTTACTGCGGGGTAGATCCTCGCCCGCGTAAACAGAAACTTACTGCGGGGTAGATCCTCGCCCACGTAAACAGAAACTTACTGCG
>Ga0224501_10004224_pt1 | contig 11343 bp, 11 predicted proteins | sample SF_Oct11_sed_USG_4_FD_169105 | JGI IMG/M metagenome (GOLD analysis project Ga0224501, IMG submission 169105) | Sediment microbial communities from San Francisco Bay, California, United States - SF_Oct11_sed_USGS_8_1 | ecosystem: Environmental > Aquatic > Marine > Sediment | place: USA...
AATGCCCAACACATCATAGAGAACCAGTACCTGTGCATCGCAGTCAACACCGGCACCGATACCAATGGTTGGGATTGTCAGACTTTGAGATATTTCCTTTGCCAGTTTGGATGGAATGCATTCCAGTACCAGCATATCTGCGCCGGCATCCTGCATGGCCTTTGCTTCATCAAGCATACGAGCGCCTTCTTCTTCCAGTCTGCCCTGCACACGATAACTGCCCAGCTTGTTAATGTACTGAGGCTGGAGACCAAGATGCGCACAAACTGGAATGCCATGTTTTGCAAGTATTTCAACCACGGGAATAACGTGGCCTCCTCCTTCGAGTTTTATCGCACGTGCTCCACCTTCCTGCATCAGGCGGGTGGCATTATCAAGTGCGCGTGAAGTGTCTGAAAAACTCATAAAAGGCAGATCAGCGATAACCAATGCACGCTCAACAACACGCGAAACACATTGGGTATGATAAAGGATATGATCGACAGTAACTGGGATCGTTGAATCGTGCCCTTGCACGACCATACCCAGAGAATCACCAACCAGAATCACATCAACACCCGATTGATCAACGATCTGTGCAAAGCTGGCATCATAGGCCGTCAACATAGTGAATTTGTCACCCTGTTGTTTAAACTTTTTCAGGGTAGCAACAGTAACCTTATTCGAGTTTTTAGCTGTGGCACTCATTTTATAAAGCAATTGGCGTTGGGTTAAAATAATGTCGGCCAGAACTAATTCTGGTTATATGATCGAGCAATAATTGATAATCATCTTCATTATCAGCAAAATCAATCTCTGCTGCATTCACGATTAAAAGTGGTGACGCGTTATAGTCATAAAAGAAACGCGTATAGCCTTCATTCAGTTTAGACAAGTATTCGCCATTAATCCCCTGTTCATAATTTCTACCGCGCTTGTTCACCCGTCGCAACAAAACATCTACCGGTGCCTGCAGATAAATCACCAGATCGGGTCGAGGGGCATCCAGCGTCAAATGGCTATAGACCTGTTCATAGAGTTTAAACTCTTCATCATCCAGTGTCAGTTCAGCAAACAGGCGATCTTTTTCCAGAATAAAATCAGCAACCCGAACGGGCTGGAACATATCGGCCTGTTTCAGGTCCTGCATCTGCTGGGCGCGCTGAAACAGGAAAAACAATTGTGTCTGCAGGGCTACGCTTTTGGGATCACGGTAAAAACGATCCAGAAAGGGATTATCATCCGCTTCTTCCAATAACAGGTCTGAGCCAAATGACTCGGCCAGTCTTTTTGCCAGTGTTGTTTTACCAACACCGATTGGGCCTTCAATCACAATAAAATCATGTTTTGTCTGTGTCATGCCGAAATTCTTTCCAGCCCTGTTGCTGGTATATTTTGTAATAATTCTGACAACTTACCACGACCCGGAATGTCCAGCTCGGGTGTAATATCAGACAAAGGATACAATACGAAGGCCCGTTGATGTAAGCCCGGATGTGGAATCACCAGATCGGGCTTATTTAATATCAAATCATCATAAAGCAAAATATCAAGATCCAGGGTTCTGGGGCCCCATTGCTCCCCTTTTCGCACTCGGCCGTGCTTTTTTTCCAATTGTTGTAATTCAGATAAGAGCACCTGGGGTTCCAGGCCCGTGGAGATCAAAACTACGGCATTAATATAGTCAGGCTGATCCTGAGGCCCCATGGGTAGGCTGCGATACAGGGAGGATGTTTTTATTAGCTTAAACGCTTTGAGTTTCGCCAAGGCATCGATTGCAGTTGTAACTTGCTCTATTGGCTTATCCAGGTTACTACCAAGCCCAATATATACCTGATGTTCGTTATTCACTTTCAGGTTTTTTATTGCGTGAACGAGTACGTTTTTTGCGTGGTCCACCTTTCGCCTTGCACATTGAATTTCGCTCATCAGGACTAACCTGCTGAAAACGCGTCCACCATTCACATAATTCAGCCAAATCTTCGCCGGACTCATTCCGCAGCAATAAAAAATCATAGGCCGCGCGAAAACGCTTATGCTCAAATAGTCCAAGTGGTCGTTTGCCACGACGCTGTTGCAGCCGCGCCTGAAAGGTCCAGATCTCTTTCATCATTAAACTAAACCGCTTTGGAATCGCGACTTGCGCATTTTGCTCTCTCACCGCCTCCTGACCAGCACTATGGAGGGATTGAATAAGCGTCTGTCCAGTTTTTTGTAATAAGCTGCTTTTCTCCTGCACAACAGGCCATAAAAAAGTCGCAAACAAAAAAGCTGGATTAACTGTTTTGCCACTGTGAAGCCGTTCATCCGTGTTACGTAGTGCAATCTGAATAAATTTTTCAGTATCACCACCCTGCTTGATGTACTTTGATGTCTGCGCAAAAAGATATTCCAGTAGCTGATAGTCTTCTAACAGTCTCAATGTTTTTTCTGCATGGCCTGAGAAAAACAGTTTTAGTACTTCATCAAACAGTCTTGCCGGTGGTACCAACTCAAGGCGCTCACCCTGTGCCCGAATCTCTTTTGCCAGTTCAGGTTCAATCTCAAAATCAAGCTTGCCAGCAAAACGAATCGCCCGGAGCATACGTACTGGATCTTCCTGTAAACGCACCGCTGGCTCACCAATAATTCGCAGTGTGCGCGAATGTAGATCGGGCATTGCATTGGTATAATCAACAACAGAAAAGTCGGCGATATTGTAATAAAGTGCATTAACGGTGAAATCGCGTCGCCAGGCATCATCTTCCAGCGTACCAAAAACATTATCACGCAAGACTAATCCGTTTGTGACCTGTCCCTCTCCTTCGTCACCCTCTTCATAGTGAGAACGAAAGGTAGCCACTTCAATAATGTCACGACCATAACGAACATGAACCAGGCGGAAACGGCGGCCAATGATTCTGCTATTACGAAATAGTTCTCTAACCTGCTCAGGCAAGGCATCTGTGGCGATATCAAAATCCTTTGGATGGTGGCCGAGTAATAAATCACGGACACCACCACCAACAAGGTATGCGGCATAGCCCGCTTTTTTCAGTCGATAGAGCACCTTCAGCGCATTTTCGCTGATATCTTCACGCGAAAGCGTGTGCTCAGGTCTAGGAATAACGGGGGTTGAGGTTTGTTGGTTCAAGTGAATTTTAAGTGTTTGTTTATTATGTATAGTAAATTACGGTAAAACGAGCTTTATATCATACTATTCAGACTAAGAAAGGCCTGATTTGTCTCCAGCGACAGCCGCCTGGCTAAATTAAAATCGCCATCGAGTTTGTTCATGCAGCGAATTTAAAATACTGCTGCCAAACAATGCTCCATCAAATTTAACACTAAATGTCATTTATTTGGCATTTTATTTTCATGCTATTTTAGCACTTTTAAGTTGTTGATTGCGTTGGACTCAAGGTATTTCTCCGCATTCTGATTATATGCTTTCGCCTCTTCTAGTGTGACTCATTCCCTAAAGCCAATGAATTTTAAGCCGAAGGAGAAGAAGGACTTGCCTGCAGGCAATTAATCATAGCTATCTGGAGTGCCCCATTGTGAACAAGAGTCTTCGTTTTATATTCATCTCATTGCTATCGTTTGCTTTAACAACATTGACGGCGCATGCTGCGTCATTCGGTAATTTTGACCCTCGCTCACTGGCAATGGGTGGCACAGGTGTCTCATCAGCAAATATTGATCACGCGACCTATTACAACCCAGCACTACTCTCAATCGCTGACGAAGACGACGATTTTAGCCTGCTTGTCCCAACTGTTGGGGTAAGAGCATTTGACCCAGAAGAACTGTTAGACGCTTTAGAGGCCTATCAGGATGGACAATATGAAACAACATTCAATAATGCAATAAATGGCTATAATGCAGGCAATACCTCAGCTGCTGATGCCGCTACTGCCACAGAACAACTACTAAACGGTTTGAATTCATTATCTGGTAAGGCACTTGATATTGAAGTTCATGGCGGTGTAAACCTGGCCATACCGAGTAAATCATTGGGTATTGGTGTATTAGCCCAATTTCGTGCCATGGCGGGAATAAACCTTAATGTCACTGCTGCAGATACAAATCTTATTCAACGTTATATTGATACACTTGTCTGGCTAGATACCGGTTCTGGCACGCCTGACTTGACGTTATATGACTCGGGCTCAGGTGACTTTTATGATCCTGCAGGTTTAACCTCTTCAGCGAATTTAATTGGTGCGTATATTCTTGAGGGTGGTGTTGCCTTATCACATGAGTTTGATTTCTTAGGTGGGATATCGATTGGTATTGTTCCAAAAACTGTACAGGTCACGACTTTTGATTATTCATCTGCTGTCGAACAGGCTGATACAGATGGAGATGGCTCAGGTGCCAATGAACTTGAGTACAGTGATAGCAATATAGATGTTGGTATCGCCAAAAAACTAAATGAAAACTGGAAAGTCGGCTTTGTTACCAAGAATCTAATTTCTAAGGAATACAAAACGGTTCTTGGCAATACGATTGAAATCAAACCTCAATCTCGAGTTGGTATTTCTCATCATACAAACTGGACCGTATTTGCCCTGGATGTGGATGTTACTGAAAATGAAAGCATTGGATATACCAGAGAAAAAACACGTTTCGTTGCGCTTGGTGCCGAACTTGATTTCTCTTTACTGCAGTTACGACTTGGTTATCGACATAACCTGAGTGCTGAAGGTGATGCTGAGGCAGGCATCGCATCCGCGGGCGTTGGGCTTTATATTCTGGGATTACACCTGGATCTAGGCGTGGCTGGTAGCGACGATGAAACAGAAGCGGCACTCCAGCTTGGTATTCAATTCTAAAATGTGATGCAGTAGTCCTTAATTTGTATAAGTGTAAAGTTATTTCTCTTCTAGACGCTATCAATTCCTGATCAGTAAAGGAATTGGTCTTATGAAAAAATGGTTACACACTCTGATCGCAATATTGATTGTTGCGTTCAATATCTCCCATGCCCATGCCGTCTCATTTGGCTCATTTGATCCACGCTCGCTAGGCATGGGTGGAACGGGCGTCGCCTCAGCCACCAGCGGTAACGCAAGTTATTTTAATCCTGCCATGCTGGCGATTACTCATGTTGATGATGATTTCAGCCTGGAAATTCCGGTATTTGGTCTTCGCGCCGCTGATCCTGAGGGCCTTCAGGATGCCCTGGATGCATTTCAGGCTGCCCAATACGAGACAACCCTGTCCAATTCGATTACTACATTCAATGCTAGCCCAACCCAGGCCAATGCGGGCAATGTGGCAACAGCAGCACGAAATCTAATCGCAGGCTTTAATTCTTTATCAAACAAGGCCCTGGTTTTTGAGGCCAATTTAGGGGCTGTTATTGGCATCCCAAACAAAACTGTTGGAATTTCAGTGATGACCAATGCCCGTGTTATAGGCGGCGCAGATCTGGATATCCAGATATCTGACACATCAGGTCTGGGCGTTTTTGCGACTGAATTAGAGTATTACGAAGCGAATGGAACTGCACCAGGTGGAGCAACATATCTATCAGGTAGTACCGCAACAGATCTAACCACAGGTTTAACATCAAAAGTAAATGTCCGTGGTGCGGTTTTACACGAAACTGGACTCACCCTTGCCTCAGACTTTCGTCTTTTTGGTTTTCCGGTAGCTATTGGTATAACTCCCAAAACTGTAGAAGTCACAACATTTGACGCTTCTGGTGGCGTTGAATCAACTGCAGTCGATTCTGACCAGGGTAAAACAGAATATTCCGATTCAAATATAGATGTCGGCCTGGCAACCTATTTAGGCGGTGGTTTCCGTTTAGGTGTTGTTGCTAAAAACATCAGTAAAAAATCTTATGCCACAGCACTTGGAAACATCATCGAAGTAAAACCTCAGATCAGAGCGGGCATTGCCCATCAAACAGACTGGACCACCATTGCGATCGATGTCGACATCACCAAGAATCCCCCAGCAGGACTTGAAGAAGAAACCCAATTCATTTCCGCAGGTATTGAGCTTGATGTATTTAATTTTTTGCAGGTGCGACTAGGGCAAATCCATAATCGCATCGCAACCACCACTACTGAAGAAGACATCACAACCTTTGGCCTCGGATTCTCTCCGCTCGGTATTCATGTAGACCTGGCCTATGCTGGGAATAGTCGTGATAAAAGCATCGGCCTGCAGTTAGGTTTCCGTTTCTGACAGACAAAAAAAACCGCTGAACTTAGCAGCGGTCTGTGTCTGGCTTTAGACGAAAGGATGACAATCAGTCAAAGATAATCTCTGCCTCAGGTTCATCATTTTCGAGCCAGGCAACACCCTCCCGCGCTGCATTTACTGTATTGAGCAGATGTGTGTACTGCTCTGCTTCCAGCTTGCTTTCCAGCGACTCATCGTGCACCAGATTTTGAGCAAACTGTGTTTGTCCGATTTCTAATAACTGTGCTTCACTCATATACATTCTTAACGACCTCAGTGATTAGTAGTTCTTGAGATAGTAAGAGCAATAAGCCTGCCAGATTTGTAACTAATTGATATTATTGTAAATAAGTATTTTTAAAGACTAAAATGTCAGATTTCTCGACACTATTTGGGACTAAATCCAGCGAAAATGTGATGCAGTTAACATAAAAAGCCTTATTTCTCATACACCTATGGTAAAAATAACGGGGTGTAACAATATCCGACACCTATATGTCTTTGTTTTTATTGATAATATACCTATTAAAGACGATTTTCAGGCACCAAGGACCTGGAGTATTCCTGCCACACTAATATCAGTCAAAATCCGCCGTCAATGAATCACGAATCGCTGTCGGCACGGGATCCATTGAGCTCGTATAGTTACTGTGTTCAACACCAATGGCTATGTCCGCCCCGGATTTAGCCGCCGCAACCATCTCATCAGTAAATTCAAATCGCATAAAATGAACCGAGGACGTCTTTTCAGCATTGTCACGCTCCAGATCTTCGTCTGCAATGGCATAACTTTTATCAAAGCCTTTGATCTGAATCCAGACTTTGTCCTCAATGCCGATGAGTTGAGCCAACGCGACTTTACGTTCATCGACGTCATCATATTCAACCATGAAGGTCGCCTTCAGATTATTACCATCGGGAATCAGTGGATTGTAGGCATCCAGTTCTTCCTGAATACCTTCTTTATCAAAAATCTTTTCGATACGCAGCATTTCCTGAATCTGGTACTGCATGGTGAGCTTATTCTCAAAATACAGAGTCGCATGTTCACCAAGATGCACCTGGCGACTCTTTTTATGCTCCATGACACGCGCACGAAACTCGGCGCGCTGTTCGGCATATTCTTCCAGACTAAATAAATCTTCTCTTGCTAGTTGGGCCATGTTCTTCACCTGCTCATACTTTTGTTAGATTCCGTAAGCTTTACGAATAAGACTAATTGGGTGCTCCGGCTCGCGCCCATCCTTCAGGCCGTTTTCGATCTGGTGTCCAGCCATCGGACAGTCACTACCATAATGATCAGCTTCAGCCTGTTTCACCTTATTCACCACCGGGCGCGCAATTTTCATTGAGGCTTCATGAAACTCTTTTTTCACCGCATAGGTGCCGTCATGCCCTGAACATCGCTCAATCGGTTCGACCGTGGTCTCGGGAACCAGTTGCAGCAGGTCACGGGTTTTCATGCCAATGTTCTGCACACGCTGATGACAAGCCACATGATAAGAAACTTTACCTAATGGGTTTTTGAAATCGGTATTGAGCTTGCCTTCCTTATGGCGCAGCATCAGGTATTCAAACGGGTCATACATGGCCGCTTTGACCTTCTGCACATCAACATCATCTGGAAACATCAGTGGAAGCTCCTGCTTAAACATCAACGCACAGGACGGCACTGGCGCCACAATATCCCAACCTTCATCAACTAATTTGGCCAGCACGGGAATGTTGGCTTCTTTCGCCTTCTGTACAGATTCAAGATCACCCAGTTCAAGCTTGGGCATACCACAGCACTGTTCTTTTTCGGCCAGGGTAACGGGGATACCGTTATGCTCAAACACGGCGGTCAGATCTTCTCCAAGATGGGGTTCGTTGTAATTGCCATAACAGGTCGCATACAACACAACCTTACCTTTGGTTGTTTCACCGGCTTGAGCTTCAAGCACTGATTGATGACCAGACAGTCGCTTGCGCAGGGTTGAGCTGTGATACTTGGGTAACTTGGCATCGGCATGCACACCTAATGTGGCTTCCAGTACCTTACGTGCTGGTTTGATGCTATTTACGGCGTTGACCGTGTTAACAATGATCGGAATACCAATGGTTTTACCAACTGCATCCGTCGATGTCAGTAATTTATCGCGTGTCGATGCGCCCTGTTTTTTAAATTTAACAGCCTTGGCACGCAGCATTAAATGCGGAAAGTCCAGGTTCCACTCATGAGGCGGCACATAGGGGCATTTAGTCATATAACAAAGGTCACAGAGGTAGCAGTGATCCACAACCTTCCAGTAATCTTCTTTGGCGACACCATCCACTTCAAAGGTGTCGGATTCATCAACTAAATCAAACAGGGTTGGGAATGACTGACACAGGCTCACACAACGGCGACAGCCATGACAGATGTCATAAACACGTTCGAGCTCTTTGAATAAAGACTCTTCGTTATAGAAGTCTTCACTCTGCCAGTCGAGTGCGTGGCGGGTTGGTGCCTCAAGACTGCCTTCTTTAATACTCATTGAACTTAACCCTGTTTGATTTAATGAATGAAATTTTTAGACGAATAAGGCTGAGGAAGATTCCCCAGCCAATATTCGAAGAGCTTAGCTATCCAGATTATCCAGTGCTTTCTGGAAACGGTTGGCATGTGAACGCTCGGCCTTGGCCAGAGTTTCAAACCAGTCCGCGATTTCATCAAAGCCTTCATCACGTGCAGCTTTTGCCATGCCTGGGTACATATCAGTGTACTCATGCGTTTCACCGGCAATTGAAGCCTTCAGGTTATCCGCAGTACCACCGATAGGCAGGCCTGTGGCTGGATCGCCAACGGCTTCCAGATATTCCAGATGGCCGTGAGCATGGCCTGTTTCACCTTCAGCTGTTGAGCGAAATACCGCAGCAACATCGTTGTAGCCTTCTACATCAGCCTTTGCTGCGAAGTAGAGATAACGACGATTCGCCTGAGATTCGCCCGCAAAGGCATCCTTCAGGCTTTGTTCAGTTTTACTACCTTTCAAATCTGCCATAACATTCCTCCGTTCATTCATTTGGCATACTTACCCTGGTGGGCAATTAAAATTTAGACTAATTCTAAATTGAGATGGAAAGATAGATCAGCCCCGGATACATGTCAAGACTTATTCTAAATTTCAGCAAATATCGCATGGTTATTGCTACCAAAGACGTAATTTGACCCCCTCATCGTTCTAGGCTAATTTACCCACCCCAACAGCCAGGACGAACCCTTCACGTGCCGAAAAAATCTGCCAAAAAAACCAGTAAAACTTCCACTTTAGGAGTTGCTGATTTTGAATCTGCCCTGTCAGAACTGGAAACTCTGGTCGAACGCATGGAAAAAGGTGAGCTCTCACTTGAGCAGGCACTGGAAGATTTCCAGCGTGGCATTGAGTTGACTCGTAGTTGCCAACAGGCCCTGAAATCAGCCGAGCAAAAAGTCCAGATCCTGATGAAGCAACCGGGGCAGGAAGAACTGGCCCCCTTCGATCCTGAATAATTCCGTGAGTCTCGAGAATCTTATGCAGGAATGGCAGGCGCGGGTTGATCGCGCGCTTGTCGAATTATTACCCTCAGAAACAACGCCACCAGAAACACTCCACAAGGCCATGCACTATGCCGTGCTCAATGGCGGCAAGCGGATTAGGCCGTTACTGGTATATGCCACGGGTCATGCTGTCGACAGCCTGGAATCGGGCCTCGATGCCGTGGCCTGTGCTGTGGAGATGATCCATGCCTATTCACTGGTGCATGATGATCTTCCCGCCATGGATGACGATGACCTGCGCCGAGGTAAACCAACCTGTCATCGCGCCTTCGATGAAGCCACCGCTATCCTTGCAGGTGATGCCCTGCAATGTCAGTCCTTTCATCTGTTGGCAAAATACCTCCCCGCTGAGATCTCGGCCGAAAGCCGAATTGAGATGCTGGATATTCTCGCCATCGCCAGTGGCTCGCGCGGCATGGCAGGAGGACAGGCCATCGACCTGGCTGCCGTCGGAAAAACCCTGACCATTGCCGAACTGGAAAATATGCATATCCACAAGACCGGTGCCCTGATCCGTGCCAGTGTGAAGCTGGGGGCCATGTGTCGTCCGGATATTGAACCCGGCCGGCTTATGAAACTGGATCACTACGCCAAATGTATTGGGCTGGCCTTTCAGATCCAGGATGACATCCTCGATGAGATTGCCGACACCGACACCCTGGGCAAACCGCAGGGCTCGGATCAGGCCAATAATAAACCGACCTACCCCGCTCTGGTGGGCCTGCAAGAAGCCAAAAGTATGGCGCTAGAGTTGCAACAGGATGCGCTCAACAGCATCAAGGATTTTGACGAAAAAGCCGATCCGCTCCGTGCCCTGGCCAAATACATCATTGAACGGGAATACTAATCCCAAAGCCTGCTAAACCGGGCTCAAAACTCTGCTTTTTTTCACTGATCTGGGTGATCTTCAACCAGATAAATGAAAGAATATACCCATGTCGACCACTGCCACACACCCCCTGCTGGATTCTATTAATCTGCCTGCTGACTTACGCCAGCTCAAGCTCGATCAGCTGCAACCGCTGGCCGATGAACTACGTGACTTTTTGATCCAGTCTGTCAGCAATACTGGCGGGCATCTGGCCGCGGGGCTGGGCACGATTGAACTCACCGTCGCCCTGCATTACGTATTTAATACCCCTGATGATCGACTGGTGTGGGATGTTGGTCACCAGAGTTATCCGCATAAAATTCTGACTGGCCGTAAAGAACAAATGACGACTCTGCGACAAAAAGGGGGGCTAGCTGGATTCCCAAAACGCGACGAAAGTATTTATGACACCTTTGGTGTCGGTCACTCCAGCACCTCAATCAGCGCTGCCCTGGGTATGGCGCTGGCCAGTCGCCAGCAACAGCATGATCGTGATGTCGTCGCGGTAATAGGCGATGGGGCCATGACCGCGGGTATGGCCTTTGAAGCACTCAACCATGCCGGTGATCTTGATGCCAATCTGCTGGTCATCCTGAATGATAACGATATGTCGATCTCACAGAATGTGGGTGGGTTATCGAATCACCTGGCCAAATTACTCTCGGGTAAGTTCTACGCCTCCATGCGTGAAGGCAGTAAAAAGGTCCTGAGTACCATTCCCTCGGTCTGGGAGCTGGCACGTCGTACCGAAGAA
>Ga0224501_10004225_pt1 | contig 11340 bp, 14 predicted proteins | sample SF_Oct11_sed_USG_4_FD_169105 | JGI IMG/M metagenome (GOLD analysis project Ga0224501, IMG submission 169105) | Sediment microbial communities from San Francisco Bay, California, United States - SF_Oct11_sed_USGS_8_1 | ecosystem: Environmental > Aquatic > Marine > Sediment | place: USA...
ACGCCGTTGATTGGACCGAAGACAAAGCCAAGCAAATCATAGAGGTAAGAGAACACACCTGTCGCTGATTTTTTGAAAACATAAGCATCTTTTTTACTACTTAGGCTACTTAGGTCATCCTATTAAACAAATCTCCTTAGTAGCTTGTGGCTTGTTGGAGCCGCAGGAGGTATGAGGAGCTCTTTCTCACATGGGCTGGTCACCATCACTAGGATTTGAACCCAGGGTCTGGAACCAAGCGCTTTAGCATTTGACTTTATCACCCACTGTGAGAATTAGCATCTCACATAATTCCTAGCTCCCACCGCTCCAACAAGCCTCAGGTTTAAGAGGTCCTTTGTATAGAATGATCAATTACCCCAGTAGAAAATCGTAATGTCGTATATGAGTCTTTGAATTGATTTCTAACAGGATTTTACTACGAACAGTCTGATAACCTTATGGCCTGCTAGATGACTTCAGTTGTGTTGTAGGCCTTTCAGAGAGAGTTTCGTGAAGCTATTGTCAAGTTTGCAGCCAGCCCTAACAGTACGGATATGATAAGCGCCTTCACTCAGGCATCACTAGATGATCTCATCAAAGACTTCACCTCTGTGCCCTATGTCGTTCTAGCAATTGGTTATGGTCTAGTGGTGAGTGTAGTATTAAAGGCATACCATGATAACTGATGATTGGCACTATCTGGCATCCATAGCTAGCCTTTTCGATGACACTGAATTGTTTCTCAATTTTCTATGATAATATTGTTAATGCCTGTGTATTGGACCCCTCTCGAACTATACCACCCACCAAAACTGACATCTTTAACTACGTGAGGATGTCCGTATTGGTGGGGATCGATGTCCGTATTGGTGGGGACTGTATATTTTTTGGCTGTCTGAATATATTCTGTACAGGTGTTTTCTGTGGGCAAGCTAGTATCACATATGCTGTGCGGTACATCCCAGTATATTCTCTTGTAGTTGGTGTATGCCATACTGACATTCATATCTATGAGGGATGCCGTGCAGTCTCAGGCTGCTGTCGCCATATCCGGTGTTCCGCTGGTCACCCTCTCCATCGCCGCCGGACTCGGAGTATGCTCCGCCCTTCAGCTTGAGTTCAACGCTGCCACGACACAGATAATACCGTTCCTAGCTTTGGGCTTAGGAGTGAACAATATGTTTCTGATGGTCTATACATTCAGCGAGAATTATGGAAAACCTCATGTTGATGAAAATGTGAGTGGCTGTGTATGCAGAGCATAATCACTAGGTTTCCATGGTTCGAACCTGTCTGAACCAGGGGAGTTCGCTCTTGTCCAAACCCAAAGTGCGATCAGTTTCCATGGTTTGATCCGGTACCCGGTAGGTTTTTGTCTTCCACCGTTCACATATAAATTTTCCGCGGAATACTGATTACCATTCTGCAGATTACTCCAGTATGTTCCCACATGGGTCAAAGACATTTCATCATTCGGAAAGTGACAAACCCTCTTTGTAGCAAAATTCGGCGGCTTTTTAGTGCATGGATATGGTACAGTGCAAATTTCTATTTCTACCATCAAACAACTGCTTTAAACGGTGCGAACTGGTACAGATCAGGCGTTTCCATGGTGCGAATCACCACTGAGTGCGCACTGAAGGAGTTCGAAAGACAGCGAACCATGGTTCGCACCGGATGTTCATCCGAACCAGCTCTAACCATGGCAACCCAGTGAATAAGACAATAAGATGTGTAAATTGTATCCATTCTTAGCATAATTTTGGATTGACTGTAAATGAGGTCGCCTGTAATCTTAGGGATGACCGAAACTCACTTCATTACTTGCAGAGACAGATTGGTGAACTGCTCAGGCGAACTGGTACTACAGTCCTGTTGACCACACTGAGTATTATTGGAGCTTTTCTAGCTGCTGCTATTGTTCCTATTCCAGCACTGCGTATATTCGCATTGCAGGTTAGTATACGTATACAATTGTGACCTCTTTCCTGGATTTACTGTGTCTCCGGCAGGGCTGTTGTTCTCGTTTATTACTTCCTATCGGCCCTACATGCTGCACAAGTTATTATGAAAGCCATTCTGTATGCAGTGATGGAGATTTTAGGTCAGAAATTGGTGTTGAATCTCCTTCTTTTTTTGTAGATGAGCATTCTTCTCCTCTTCAACCTGTTGACAATGATCCTCTTGTTTCCCTGCATACTGAGTCTGAATGCTATGAGGCAGTCAAATTATCGAATAGACGTACTCTGCTGTATCGAAGCTCCTCCCACGTCTAAAGTGGGAGATATCTCAGCCATGCCCGCTTCTTTGCTCCACTCCAGAATAAGACCGATCATCACCCTACCACCATTGAATGGTGAGTGCGCTCATCAACGGACAGTCGCATTTATAGATGGGAATTATGCCTCCCCAAACAAATAGTGATAGGAACCTCTTTTTCCTCACACCATTGACGACCTTGACACCGATGTTGTATGCTATCTCTGTTATAATCAGTATTATAAATATGATAATTTTATTTCAGAGACCCCAGTGACAACTCTGTCACCTCCACCAGAGTACTCAGAGTTTGATATGTCAGCTGCGCTTGCCAATTCAGAATCTACTGAAGTTCTTACCCCTAGACAAAAACTCTGTGGTAAGTATGGCATCAGTGTTAAGCATAGAGTTATTCTAGCAACACTTAGGTAGGATAACTCAATGATCAATGAATGCATTGTTTGAGGTTTGAGGTTTGAGGTGGACTTGGCTGCATTTTATATAATTTGTGTCCTTTCGTCTTCCATGTGTAATGATGGTGTTCCATGCATTTTACAGGGGAAGAAATGAAACTTAGCATGATCTCTCTTCAGTGGTTGGTGGCCAGATTTTACATTCCACTACTAGCGAAAACATGGATGAAAGTGGTTGTGTGTGTACTTTCCCTCATACTACTCTCTGTAGGCATCTACGGAGCTACTCAGGTTTGTAAAGTGTTTCCTGGTAGCTTGATCCAAATTAATGTCCAAGTTTTGTTCAAGAAACTCATGTTATGTTGCCCCCTTGGCCCGGGTTATGTTCTGGGTGGCCCCTCTGACTCAGAGGCTAGTGCAGATATAATGCTGTGGCTATGGATTTATTGTTGCCCTAAAACTCTGTGACTGATGAGTTGACTGCTCATCCCTCCCACAAAGTTATCCATGACCAACACCTGGAAGGATCACAATGATCAAGCGGTGTCATTTGAAATAACAGTGGGTTGTGTTTCTGCAGGTCAGAGATGGAATGGAACTGACGGAGCTGGTGCCTAAAGATACCAATGAACATCAATTCCTGACCGCTCAGAGTAGATACTTTGGCTTCTATAATATGTTTATTATCACTCAGGTCAGTGCTAGTGCGAAGTTAGGCAAAGTCTCGAATACCAGTGACACATATATCACTGTAAATACTATACAATTGATTTCTTGTTGTGGGTCTTGAGCCCAATAATGAGTTGTGACCATGAAGCCATTCAACCTCTACCAATAAAAAGTCAAGTTCTTTCCAGCTGACTAATTCTAAATGAGCCATCACTGATGCCCTCTTTTCTCTAATATGGTGTTCTCACTTCGTGTGCTAAATAGCCTCCAATGTTCTATAGGATGACTTTGCCTACCACCTTTCTGAGAACCAAAAGCTACTCAAAAATCTCCATCAAGCTATCTCTGGGGTTGAGAATGTCATAGTAAAAGATGATGGAAGTTCACATGAACTGTGGCTTGATCTCATGACGCAGTGGCTCCGAGGTAAGCTAAAACCTGTTGCCTTTCAAGCATTATGAAACTCATCAATTGATCCTACTTACGATGCATGTATGGGCTTCTGTAATATTCGTCAGTGATTGCTATTCGGGACAAGTGCATCTTTTGGCTGGCATCTGAGTGGGGTTCACTAATACAGTAAGTAGTTACATGTAGTTATAGTGAGGGCCAACGCCTGACACACCTATTCTGCCTCCATTTCTAGACCTCCAGGGAGCGTTTGATAGAAGCTATGCTGGTGGATGCTTTCACAGAAATGGCTGGTACTACAACGCCACGGACGATGCTGTCTTTGGATATAAACTCATCATACAGACCGGAGATATGGAACATCCTATTGATAGAAGTAGAGTTGCACACGTTCGCCTGGTCGATAACAACGGCCATATCCGCTCAGACGGTTTCTATAACTACCTGACAGCCTGGATCAGTAATGATTTGCTGCCATATGATATCTCACAAGCCACCATCAGACCAATAGGCAAGGAGTGGATTTATGTACCAAGGGATTCAGATCTGCTGATACCTAAATCTCCAGCCATTAGCTTTGCAAGAATGCCTTTCTTCCTCCACAATCTTGGCTCCACTGAACAGGTGGGTGTATTTGATTTGCTTTTCCATCATCGTTATTTGATAGCCTCTGTACTGGGACCTTTGATTGCTTATGGTTTCCCACATCATCATCATCATCATCATCTTGCGTAGGCTTTCTCCTCGGTGGACCACCCAACCTGCAATAGGGTGCTCTCAGTAAAATAATTTGTGGATGTACTCTACATGTTGGTGGGTACTGCTGACTAACTAACCAGCACACAACAACTGAACTAATTGACTGGGCAAATCTGTTCTCGGTTGGTGTGCTGTCGCCGTTCTGGCAACTAATCTGCTGCGTACAAGCCCAAATCAATAACTAGCGATAATATACGTTGGAGTTGTTAACCCCTGTAGCCATGCTATACTTCTAGGCACTTAATCAATGGCATCCTTTTACTTGCAGGTCATAAACTGCGTGAAGGAAATTCGACAGATATGCGACGAATTCAACGAGGCTGGCATACCAAATTATCCATCTGGAATTCTATTCACGTTCTGGGAACAGTATCTGCATATCCGCTATTATCTTATCATATCGCTGGCAGCTGTACTCGGAGCTGTCTTCCTCTTCATCTCTATAACTCTAATGAATCTATGGGCAGCCGCGCTGCTTGCCATTATGCTCGCTATTAACACAACGGAACTGTTCGGTTTCATGGGCCTTCTGAACATTAAGCTTAGCGCCGTGCCGGCTGTAGTACTGATTGTATCTATCGGCATCGGAGTGGACTTCACCTTTCATATACTGATCGGCTTTCTCACCTCCATCGGCGATCGGAAGTTGCGAATCGAACGTTCGCTAACGCATATGTTTACACCAGTGATGCATGGAGCTGTATCTACACTGCTGGGAATTATAATGCTAGCCGGTTCAGAATTTGACTTTGTCGTTCGGTAAGTAGATAGCCTTCATCCATCTCTAGGATCTAATTCACAAAAACTGGCAGAAAACTTTGTCTTTGTAACTCACTAATGGTGACTCTTGTATGATTTTGTAGGTATTTCTTCCTGTGCTTCCTCAGTATGATAGTACTCGGCTTAGTGAATGGGCTGCTCGTGTTTCCAGTTATACTGTCCGTGATTGGTCCTCCAGGAGATGTACAATCTGAAAACAAGCAGGCCTCTAGTATTGAGCCCCCTTCGCCTGACTCTTCACCTCCACCTTCACCAGTCATAGTAAGGAGGCCAAGGCGAACTCGCAGACCCCAACTTCAGATACCATCTACAATCTCAGAGGAATCTTCCCAAATGTCTACACACTCACAGGAAGTGGACACGACTCCTCATCCAGGACAGGTGAAAGTGAAGACAACTGCCACTGTTACACCGTCTGCTCATCATCCCACCATGACTAAAGCCACAGTGACTGTAGAGACTGTGGTGCATACAGGGATCGGTAATTCAACAAACAGGCGGTGTAAGTGTGACAACGAGGAAATCGAGTCATCCTTGTGACCTCTGCACTGAATATTTTTCGGGTGCTAATATATAACTTATTTATTGAGCAATATCTCGTCAATGGTAGCTCTGCATGCTTAAGCCTGAAGGTCCACCCATGTTTGTACAGTGCCTGTATTTTTTATTTGCAAGTTTAAAGATATGGTAACGAGCTATTTTTTCACTCAAAGGGCGTAGAGCTCCTTTATTATTAACAATTCGGATGAAGTAATGTTGGGTGGTTTTAGAGTCTGTGATATAGCTGGCCATCCATCTGCTGATTATTTGTATACATTATCCATCGGTTTTCTTTTGCCAAAATATAAATGATATCCTATGCAACAATTATGTACTTGGCCATTCTTTTCATTCCTGGTACATGGAGAAATAGATGCTCGTGGCCACAACTATAGAGTTATCCGCTGTGGTTTTATGGTCACAACAATCAGAAGCCTGAGTGGTAACCCGAAGTTGTTGGCCCTCTGAGTAGCTTGGAAGTAGCTATGTGCCTGGTTATCTTATTCATGGTGCCTTCTCAATATATCTACAGCTTAGAGTTATCTAGAGAGGATAACTTTATGATCTACAGCTACTGTAATCACCTCGTGGCTGACCCTAGCTTATATTACAACCAATTCATGCATATCCAAGGTGATCTATTCTGTATTATTCCACTTGCCTTGTTTTTGCCTAGGTGGGTAACCACAAGTGCTGACTATTCATTGAAATTTGTATAAAGCAGCCTATTGGGTGAGATAAACAGTTACCTTAAGTCACTGCTTGTCATATTTCACTGGAGAAACCCTGCCCATCCCATCTGTAAACCCATGGAATCTGTTGTGAAATGTGCAGACCATTAGCCAGGTGAGCTGGCCTGCGAGTTGAATTTGGACACTGCTGCAGTCCATAAAGCCATAGAGTTAGAGGGTATAACTATATGCATAAAGGGCCATCCTTCCTCAGATTTATGATCGAGGATAGTGGGCGGGGATGCAGTCAGTGTACACTGATTCTCTCGCCCACTACACCGCCCGCCCGAAGAACCAGGTAACCTGACTACTCTAGTCCTCAGTCCAATTTGCACTAGCTAGGGGACTTAGCTTTTTGGCATCTTGTGGGGCGGGGAAGAGGTGCACCGAAGATCTATAGTATTCTTTGATTGTACTCCTCTTCCCTCTTTCCAGTTCAACTCTCGAAGCCGAAGATCCCGACTGCCAAACTCCACCGGGTAAATTGGCTATGTTTGTCAAGAAGATCACGTTAGCTGTGTTGTGTTACCTGACTCTTGAGAATATAATGCACGTAATCCTTCTTGGTTTTTTTCCGTTTTAACGAATACAGAACCGGTATATACAAAGAGCAGAGGTACGAGGAAGTAGCACACCAGTTTGAACCAGCTTAGACCATTGATTCATAGAAGTTATACAAAGCAATGCTGTGTAATTCGATGGAAGCCTCGTTTAGGAACTTCTTTGCCAAAGAGTAAGATCAGCGACCGTAACTCAACTACGATTTCCATACATCTGGTACATTGGGGGGGGGGTGTGAGAAATGCGATTAATCTCTAGAGTGCTAATGAGAATATAACTAGTCTGGATTGGTGCTTACTCATGTTTTTGGTTTTTTGTAATTTTTCTATGCACTTGCAGGAGTATTTTAGAAAGGTCGCAGTCTTAGCTAATGGTAGATCGTTTACGGTTAGTTAGCCTCGCTTTCACATTCTGTAAACAAACTCGACAGACGAGTGGAACTGGAATAAACTAGAGTCGGAGCGTTAGAATCCGCTTCTAGAGTCTCTATAAAGTGACTAGTTACGTTTGCTCTCTGTTCTGCGCTCCGGTTATTTGAAGGACAGTTGAAAGGAAACTTTACGCACTATATATGCCACCTGTCGACAGCTCAGCTACTGCGATTATCTCCAGCGAAAGCCTGACCTGTCCAGTCTCCGCCGAGTCTGCCAAGGCGATGATAACATGGACAGCTGGTATTAAAGGAGTTCTGTTTGACGTTACGGGTGTTCTTTACGAAAGTGGACCCAATGGTGGTAAGCCGGTTCCTGGATCACCAGAAGCACTAAAAAAGTAAGCAATCACTTGACTAACCCGATCCGTTCACAGCTCGATCACTCAGCCAGTGAGTAGCCGCTCACTGCTAAGTGCCAACTGAAACCTAAACGTAAAACTAAAAGACAAAGTAAAAGATCAACTTCACGAAACAAGAATGTCTTTGAAACTGAAGCAATTAAGCCTAGATAGTAGGTGTAAACTTAAAACAACATTCAGCATTTAAATTAGAGACATGAATCAGTGGCAATGACCAGACACAGTCATGATTGCTACAGCTGCTGCTTAATCTAATAGTACATACTCATAGCTGTAGCTTGTATTTGGTATTCTGACTGCAGCCCAAATTGTCAGCCTGCTAATATACATTTCGAATATAGATTTCCAATCAATGTAAGTTTTATACGTGGCTACTGTACACTCTGCTTACATTGTTTTCAGACTGCGGGCGAGTGGCATTCCATTCAGACTTTGTTCCAACGCCAGCACGCAAACTCGAGGAGACTTTGTCAATAAACTTCGACGCCATGGTTTTGAGTTAGATGAAAGTGAAGTGATCTGCCCTGCACCTATACTAGCTGCAATCTTGAAGCAGCAACAGATGAGGCCCTATCTGTTGGTTCATCCAGGTATGACAACCTCTGATTTTCCACAACACCCTCGTCAGTTTTGGATGCCAGTGTTAAACAAAGGGGCCCTCCCATAGAGTCACCTTCTCTAAGGGGCACACGGGTGCGAGCAGAAAGTCTCCGAATGCTGCACACTGGAAAACGCCGAATCAAAAAGACTCAGCGGGTCAATTTCCGCAAACCCTGACACTGGTCGAACTACAAAAGAAGGTTTAAGCTATATAGGAAAACAAAATTTCATACTTTTCTTACAGGTGTTGCGCCAGAATTCCAAGACTTGTCTACCGAATCACCCAACTGTGTTGTACTCGGAGATGCTCAAGAACATTTTACATATGAAAAGCTAAACAAGGCCTGCCAGCTTCTCCTTAACATGCCTGAGAAGAGGCTGTTCTCAATGGGAGCTGGGTATGTTTTTAATCCAATACTCCTCTGCCTAATTCAGTATTAAACGCACCTGTACTGGATGAAATCATGAAGTCGTCACCTTACCTTCACACTTTCCTCTTGCAGAAAATTCTATAGAAGAGGTGGAGAACTTGTGCTAGACGTCGGATCATACGCTAAAAAGCTGGAGGTAAGTTGCGCTTCTGTGGGGATTATCTCTCTCGATTTGGTTTATTTCCTAATCCAGCCATTCACAAGCCATGCCAGTAGGACTGTCACCTTGCACCATGTGCTTATTTTTCAGTAACGTCACACAGCATACAGCAGGAAAGATTGGCCAGTACAGCAGGATAGATTGACCGTTCTCGTTGCGATCCTGGTTTTCTGTAGTTAAGTGTTCATCACCATGCAGTTGAGCGCCGTTGGATCACACAGCTCTGATTTAGTAGCAATGTCACCTTCCACAGCTTAACTCAACCATACACAGCCAGGATACAATGGAGCCCATTGACCCAGCAGCTCTCACAGGATTGATGTTGTGTGATCAGTTCACTCTGGAGGCAACCCATGTGGGGATGTGAAGGAGCTAGCGTAGAACCAACTGACTGTTGCAGTTTTAGGTTCCGCTCGAAGGCCAAGAATAGGAGTGGTGAGGTTTGTCAACTGCGGACATCCGTTCCCAGCCTGATGTAATCCCTCTTTCTAAACCTATTGATACCTGCATGTACGTCTAAATCTATGTTATTTAATTATACAATCTACACGGGATATCATTCTTTTCAAATGATTACTCATTATTCTCCTTGTCTCTATTCTAGTTCGCTTGTGACTGTACCATGGAAGTGTGCGGGAAACCCTCACCTACTTACTATAACAACGCCCTGGCAGAACTGGGACTTTCTGCTAATGAGGTAATTATTCTAATCCACCTTCTAGTTTTAATCTAAAACGCAATATCGTAACTAATCTAACCCAGGACTTCCTTCATTCTCAACTCTGATCAGCTACCCAAATCTTAGTCAAGGCATCCCTCCATTTTTCTCTCCGCGGCCAGTAGACCAGTTAACTCAGAGTCACTGGGTCATGGATGGCTATCCAAACAGATGATCCATGCGTGTGCATGCAGTCTTAGGCTTGAACAACTTCAGTCCCATCACCACCCTTCTTTTACGATTGGTTCGGTGCTGAATGACCTCATTGACCTGCATATACAATCTAAAACAAACCATAGCTTTCATACCTTTGCCACATCAGGCATTTTCGGATATGCTAATGCATCCCTAATGCGCCGGGTAAAAGGGGGCTCTATCTATTTGAATTTGAGTTACCCGCGCGTTAGTCAAGTAGACTGAAATCAGGCAAACGCGAATTCGCGTTAACGGCTAAATAAAAAGCAAAACGCCGACGCGTTTGTCCGAGCAACCGTGACGGCGGGTCACTTTTTTTCCGTTATCACACAATTAGCCCCTAGTCGCCTCGTCCTAACACATTCAGGCGACTTGTCCGATCAAGCAGAAAACTTCAACGCATAAGTTCGAGTAGTACAATGTGTTGCCAGTGCGTTCGATTAGCGGCAGGGCAACGCGCAACGAACATTAGCTTGTCGAAAACGCCTATTGTATTGATGCCATGGGCGGTGAGATTATTATCAAATTTGCTGTTACGAACTGAAGTCTAGGCTGGTTGCACTCCTGGGTTGGTTGCAGAGGTTGATTGATAACTGGCTAAGTCTAGTTTGTACCGAAACCTTGCTGTTTTGTTGCAGGAATTATGTATGTACAGGTTTTTATGATTCAATAGGCTATAGAATCTGATATTATATAAGCTAGCCAAATAGCCTGATTCTCTGACCTGTGTCTGGCTGCACAATAACCAAGCATAACAATAGCACTTGAGAAATTACGCTCTCATGCATTGGTTCAGACTGTGTTGGTCTCGCTGAAATATTGCCCAAGAGACCATAGTTCAACCACGTAACAGGAAATGTATACACCCTCCGCGGTAAATTTGAGACTCACTCTGTTTGCATGGTCAACTAATGAATGCAGAAAAACGTCTTTTATCGATTTAGAATACTCGCTACAGATAGTAGATTAAATGCCGCCACTCCTGCTGCTGCTTCAGCGCCATCCAGCTTCGCATTCGGCCAGCTTGATCCAGTTTTTTCACCACCTTTCTTTCACTGCCCCGTATTAAAAAAATCTGAGCTATGTTAAAACCTGATCCGATTGTGCTCTTTCATATGTAATTGGTCTTTTATTCTTTAAAGGTTGTGATGATCGGTGATGATATCCTGAGTGATGTAGGAGGTGCTCAAAAGATGGGCATGAAAGGAGTCCAAGTCAGGACGGGCAAATTCAGGTAATGAAATCAAAAACAAAATATATATAGTATTCGGTAGCGTCGTAGTTCATAGACAGTTATTTAACATAATGTATGTACGTATATATAAAACACGCGTGATCG